>Ga0101944_10000370_pt1 | contig 136797 bp, 99 predicted proteins | sample DewCreD2012metaG_FD_75245 | JGI IMG/M metagenome (GOLD analysis project Ga0101944, IMG submission 75245) | Hot spring sediment bacterial and archeal communities from British Columbia, Canada, to study Microbial Dark Matter (Phase II) - Dewar... ...
CCCTCCCGAACGTTCCAATACGTTCGGGAGGGTAACGCCCCACCCCGCCACCGCGCCTGACCCCTACCCTCCCGAAGGTATTGGAACCTTCGGGAGGGAATGGCCAGTCTTGCCAGGGCTTCGCTTCGCCCTGGGCTGGCTATCGTAGTTCGCCCCTTCGGGGCTGCACAGACCGAACGGCCGGAAACTGAGGGCGTGTCAGGTCCAACCCCCCTTGACTCGCTGGCGTCATGTGGCACAATGGCAGGCGGAAAGGGCAGCCAGCTATGAGCCAACGGCGCGGGGCGCTACAGGTCGAGGGCGTGTCGAAGAGCTTCGGCGACACCCCAGTGCTCCACGATGTGTGCCTGGAGGTGAGCGGCGGGGAGTTCGTCACCCTCGTCGGCCCCTCGGGCTGCGGCAAGACGACGCTCATCCGCATCATCGCGGGACTGGAGCTGCCCGACGCGGGCAAGGTGCTCCTCAGCGGCGAGGACATCACGCTCCGCCCCGCCAACCGCCGCTCGGTCAACACGGTGTTCCAGGACTACGCGCTCTTCCCCCACCTGAGCGTGTTCGAGAACGTGGCCTTCGGGCTGCGGAGCCGGCGGGTGCCGTCGCCCGAGGTCGCGGCGCGCGTGGCCGCGGCGCTGAGGATGCTCCACCTGGAGCCGCTCGCCCGCCGCCACCCGCACCAGCTCTCGGGCGGCCAGAAGCAGCGCGTGGCCCTCGCACGCGCGCTGGTGAACGAGCCGGAGGCGCTGCTGCTCGACGAGCCGATGTCGGCCCTCGACGCCAAGCTGCGGGCCGAGGTGCGGCTGGAGCTCCGAGCCCTCCAGCGCCAGCTCGGCAAGACCTTTCTCCTCGTGACCCACGACCAGGACGAGGCGATGAGCGTGTCGGACCGCATCTTCGTGATGCGCGAGGGGCGGATCGAGCAGAGCGGCCCGCCGGCAGCCGTCTACGAGCGGCCGCGGACGCGTTTCGTCGCCGAGTTCCTCGGCGCGGCCAACCTCATAGCGGGGACGGTCTCGGCGGGGGGGGTTGAGACCCGTTTCGGCCTCCTGGTGCCCCGCTGCCGCCCGCTGTGGGAGGAGGGCACGCTGGCGATTCGGCCCGAGCGGATACGCATCTGCCCCGAGCGCCCCGCGGCCAACGCCGTGCGCGCGCGGGTGCGCGAGGTGGTCTACTGCGGGGACCACGCAGACCTCTTCGTCGAGCCCGGCCCGCTGCGCGTCCGCACCGAGCCGACGAGCCACGCCCGCCCCGGCGACGACCTCTGGCTCCACCTGCCCCCCGAGCACCTGGAGGTGCTGGATGACTAGGCTTCTGCCCACTCGCCCCCGTCTCCGTCCTCGTGCTCGTCCTCGTCCCCGTCCGTCGTCCTCGTCCTCGTCCTTCTGCTCCTGCTCCTCCTCGTCGTCGTCCTCGAGTCGGTTCCTGGTTTCCGGCTGTCGGTTCTCGCGGAGAGGGCCTCTGCCACTCGTCGTTTGGCATGGCCGGCTCGTGAGCCGCCGCAGGCTCTGGGGCGAGGGGGCGCTCCTGGCCCTCGGCGCGGCGCTGTGGGTGACGGTGCTCCTCGTGCTGCCGCTCGTGGCGATGGTCGCCCTGGCCTTCGCCCAGCGCGGGCCTTACGGCGAAATCGTCTGGGGCTTCACCGCCGGGAACTTCCGCCGACTGGCCGGCTTCGGCCTCCTCGGCTGGTCGGCCGACTACCTCCTCATCCTCGCCCGCAGCGTGTGGGTGGCCTTCGTCACCACGCTGCTGTGCGTCGCGCTCGCCTATCCGCTGGCGTTCTTCATCGCCGGGCGCTCGCGCCTCACCCGCTACGTGCTCCTCGGCCTGGTCATCGTGCCGTTCTGCACGAACCTTGTCATCCGCACGTACGGGTGGATGATGCTCCTGCGGCTCCTCCCGGCCGAGGCGGGCCTCTATCCTGGGCCGTTCGCGGTCTTCCTCGGCATGGTCACCAGCGAGCTGCCGTTCGCCCTCCTGCCGCTCTACGCGGTGGTGGAGCGGCTGGACTGGTCGCTGGTGGAGGCGGCGCGGGACCTCTATGCGTCGCGGAGGCGGGTCTTCGCCCACGCGATTGTGCCGCAGACGCTTCCCGGCCTGGCCGCGGCAGTCGTGCTCACGTTCATCCCCGCGATGGGGGCGTTCGTCGTGCCAGATCTGCTCGGCGGGGCGAAGTACATGCTCGTCGGCAACCTCATCCAGCAGCAGTTCGGCGCAAGCCGCGACCTGCCCTTCGGCGCGGCCATCAGCCTCGCACTGCTCGCCCTCACGCTTGCCGGCCTGTTCCTGCTCCGAAGCAGAAGAGACCACGGGTTGCACGGATGACACGGATAGGAGAGAGCAGCCTCAACCGCCCCGATCCTCCGGCCTTCATTCTAATCCGTGCCCATCCGTGCCATCCGTGGTTGCGGCTTTTGGATTTCGCGCGATGGCTCGACGTCTGCATCCTGCCCTTGCCGTGGTGACGTCCGTGGTGCTGGCGCTGCTCTACGCGCCGCTGGTCGCGGTGGCGGTGATGTCGCTCAACGCGGCCCGCCACGGCACGGCGTGGAAGGGCTTCACGCTCGGCTGGTACGCGCGCCTCTTCGACAGTCCGGCGGTCATCGAGGCGATGCGGAACACGTTGGTTCTCGCGGTCGCCTCCACGCTCATGGCCACGGTGCTGGGGACGCTGCTGGCGATTGCGATGGCCCGCTTCCCCTGGCCGCGCGGGGTGCGCCGCGGCCTCGACCTGCTCGTCTACCTGCCCGTGGTGACGCCCGACATCCTGTTCGCTGCCGCGCTGGTCGTGGCCTATCAGTTCCTGCGGGCGCTCAGCCCCATCTTCAACCCCGGCCTGCTCACGATGATCCTGGGGCACGTGACGTTTCAGGTGGCGTTCGTCGCCATCGTGGTGCGCGGGCGGCTGGCCACGGTGGGGCGCTCGCTCGACGAGGCGGCCCGCGACCTCTACGCGACGCCGTTCTATCTCTTTCGCCGCGTGACGCTGCCGCTGCTCGCCCCGGGCATCGTGGCGGGGGCGATGCTGGCCTTTACCCTCTCGCTCGACGACTTCGTCATCAGCTTCTTCACCGCCGGGCCGACCTCTGCCACGCTGCCCCTCTACATCTACGCCGCGGTCCGACGCGGCGTCAGCCCCGAGCTCCACGCCTTGTCAACCCTCATCGTTCTTGCTACAGTGTGTCTCGTCATCGCCCTCGAGGCCCTCACGCGCTTGCGAACGGAGTGAGCAATTCCTCAACCGTCCTCGTCCGTCGTCGCGTGTCCTCGTCCTCGATTCCTGCGAAAGGAGCCGCCCTTGCGTCTCGCCCCGCTCGTCATCGTCGCGGCCTGCGCCCTCCTCGCCTCCTGTTCCCAGGCTGACAAGCCCCAGGTCACGGTCTACCTCTATTCCGAATACATTGACCCAGAGCTGCCCAAGCAGTTCGAGAAGCAGACCGGCATCGCCGTGCGGATTGACGTTTACGAAAACACCGAGGAGATGATGGCCAAGCTCCAGCAGGCCGGCGGCGCGAGCCTCTACGACGTCGTCGTCGTCAGCGACCACGCGGTCCCCGTCCTCGCCAAGCTCGGCCTCCTGCGGCCGCTCGACCCCGCGAACCTGCCCAACGCGAAGAACGTCGCCGACCAGTTCAAGTCCCCGCCCTACGACCCCGGCTCGAAGTTCAGCCTCCCCTACCAATGGGGCACGATGGGCCTCCTCTACCGCAAGGACAAGGTCCAGGCCACCGAGTTCTCCTGGGCGCTCGTCCTCGACCCCGCCAGGCAGCCCGGCCCCTTCGTGCTCATTGACTCGATGCGCGACATGATCGCCGTCGCGCTCAAGCTCTTCGGCGCCTCGGTCAACTCGCGCGAGCCCAACGACCTGAAGTACGCCAGCGAGCTCATCCTCAAGGCCAAGCGCAGCCCCAACTGTCTCGGCTTCGAGGGCGGGGTCGGCGGCAAGGCCAAGGTCGCCGACGCCACCGCCGCCCTCGCCATCGTCTACAGCGGCGACGCCATCAAGGCCTGCGAGGAGGACCCCCACCTCGCCTACGTCGTCCCCAAGGAAGGCTCGATAATCTGGGTGGACGCCATGACCATTCCCGCCCAGGCCCCGCACCCCGACGCCGCCCACAAGTTCATCAACTTCATCCTCGACCCCCGCGTCGGCGCAAAGCTCTCCGACTTCAACCGCTGCGCCACCCCGAACGCCGCCAGCCTTGCCCTCATCCGCCGGGCCGACCGCGACAACCCCGCCATCTACCCCTCGCCCGACGACCTCAAGAAGCTCGAATACCTCGAAGACCTCGGCCCCGACACCCGCCTCTACGACGAGCTCTGGACCGCCATCAAGGCCCGCTGAGCCCCATAAGTCGCGTCACCCTCAGCGCTTGCGTCCATCTCCAGGCCCCTGCCGCAATTCTCCGCATTTTGCGACCGCCATCCGCAAAGCGCGATAGGTGGACGTGATCGAGTCGCCGTCCGCTCCTGACCTCAGCTTCTGACTGATCCGTTGCCGAGCTTCCGCCCGATCCGTGCCTGCTGCCCCTTCGCCCTGAGCGAGAGCGTCCTGTGGTTACTTCGGCGGCTCGCCGGCGAAGCTGAAGAAGGCGGCCTCGACGGGGTTGAAGTCGAGGGTGAAGCTCGCCGCCTCGCCGAGCTTCTTGCCGGTGCGCTCGTCGGTGAGGTCCCTGACGGGGGCGGGGAGGGCGATGGTGATGGGGTGCCTCTTGGCGGTGAGGCCCTCGACGCCCCCGCCGCCCACGTCGCTGCTGGTGACCTCGGCGTTCTGGAGGACGAAGACGTAGGTGCGCTTGGCCTCGGGGTGCCACCAGTAGGTGGCCTCGCAGTTGCGCGGGCGGGCGCCGTCGGGGCCGGTGACGCGCACCCAGGGCCTGGCACCGCCGCTGAGAGCGTACTGGATGAAGACGTTGCGGTGCTGGTCGCTGGCGGCGCCCTCCTCGCGGTACTGGAGGTAGCGCTGGGGGGAGAGGTTGACGAGGACGGCGGTGCCCTTGCCGACCTTGCGGATGATGTGGGTCTTGAGCTTGCGCTCGGCGATGGCGAACTCGTCGGCAAGCGGGCACTGGACTGTGGCGAAGAGGTCGCGGTATCTCTTGTAGGAGAAGCCGGCATCCTGGTTGGTCTCGACCCAGACCTTTCCGCCGAAGAAGTCGGCCTTCGTCTCGGCGCCGTCGTGGGCGACGCCGAAGAGGTCGTCGAGCGCGCCCTTGGCGCGGGCTTTGCCGCGGTGGTCGAAGAGGCCGGGTGCGAAGTCGGCGATGAGGGTGCCGCCGGCCTCGACGAAGGCTCGGAAGCGCGCCGCCTCGATGTCGCTGAGGGCATAACAGGCGGGGAGGATGACGACCTTGTATTCCTTCGGCACGCCGTTGACGACGACCTCGTCGTAGGGGATGAAGTTGTATTGGAGACCGCTGTCGGTGATGAGGTATTCCCAGGCTTTTCGGACGAGGTGCGAGGTGCCGAGGCGGCAGTCGCCGTTGCGGTTGATCCACGTCCTGCCGTGGGGCTCGATGTCGAGGCACCATGAGACCTGGATGCTGGGGTGGGAGTAGTAGAGTGCGACGCCGTCGTGGAGCCAGCGAGCGCCGACGAGTTTCTTGCCCTGGATGCCGCCGACCTCTTTGTTGGTGGCCTTGTACTCGTCGAGCCAGGGGCGCGGCTTCTTGTCCTTGTCGAACCAGCCCTCCACCCAGCCGATCATTCCGCGGTTGCCGTGGGCCAGGTAGTACCAGGTCTGCCAGATGTCGTTGGCCGTCCCCCGCTGGTCGTTGTGGAAGTGGGTGGTGACGATGGGCATGGCGTTTTGCGGGTTGAACGAGCGGATGATTTCGGTCGAGGAGCCGATGTTGTAGGACTCGAGGAACTGGATGCGCTTCATCAGCTTGGCATAGTCGTAGCCGCCGAAGAGGTTGGGTGATTGTCCGCCGACGAAGCCGCATGGGGTCTCGGGGTCGGCGGCGTTGGCCGCCTCGACGAGCTTGCCCAGGAACACCGCCCAGTAGCTGTCGTTGTAGGTCATGCGGTCGAGGAAGGGCGAGAAGTCGAGCTGGGCGAGGGGCTTGGCGAGCTGGGCGAGGACGAAGTTGCCGCTGACGTATTGGGCCTTGGCCGTCGGGTCGCCGGTGTAGGCGACGAGCCACTTCTCATAGTCGGCGTCGTTGTCGTGGATGCGCCAGGGGATGGGCTTGACGAAGGAGCACCAGGAGATTTCGTCGTCGAGCGCATAGGCGATGCGCATGGGGCTTTTCTTCAGGCCGTTGACGCGCCTGGTGATCATCTCGGAGAGCATGGCCAGCATCTTGTCGTCGAGTGGCCGCGGCCCGCCGCCGCCGAAGCGCAGGGCGCGCCCATCGGTCTGGATGGCCTTCCAGTTCGCCCCCGCGAGGTGCAGGTAGCCCTTGCCGGCAGTGTGGTCGTTGTAGAAGCGCAGGTTCCATTTCTCGAGCCAAGGCAGCACGCTCGTGTCGCCGTGGTCGGTGAAGCCGCCGTTGAAGCCGTAGTCGCGGCAGAAGGCGCCGCCCTCGTCGCCCGTCCCGATGGCCCACTGGTAGCGCCAGGGCATGTAGACCCACGTGTCCCACCGCCCGATGAGCAGCTTGGCGTCCTGGCGGACCGGCTTGAACTCCGGGGCGGACTTCACATAGGCGAGATAGGGGTCTTCGCCGGCCTTCGCTGTCAGGACTAGAGCAACTCCTGCTGCCGTCAACCAAGGATGCCGCATGGCGAACCTCCAGTAGGGGCCGAAGCCAGACTGAGCACCGGCGCCTATCATGTCAAGGTTAGGGATAAGGCGCAACCCTGCATCCCGTTCGGAGTGCGGGCCTTAGCCCGTATCCGCGCACGGCCTCGTACGGCATAAAGGCCGCACTCCGAACGGGAAAGAGTACGGGCTGAAGCCCGCACTCCAAACGCGCCGCTCCTCACACCAACGCACGCGCGAGCCACGCCCACCCCTCATCCGTCACGGTCGGTGCCAACACAAGACTCGGCTCACGCCCCGCATATGCCTGGCGGGCGGGCTCGAGCCAGCGGCGCAGCTCGGGCTCGCTGACCGCGCAGTTGCGGCCATCCACGAGGCCCTCGAGGCGCACGGGCATCGGGGCAAGGGACGCGGCAACGTCCGCCAGGTCCCCCGCGGTGAGGGCGCCGGGCACGATGACGTCGTGGGGCACGTAGAGGAACGGCGAGCAGAGCGCGGCCTCGAAGGCCACGAGGCCACGCCGGATGAGAAGGGCCTTGGCGTCCGCCTCGAAGAGCGCCGCGAAGAGGGCGAGCAGGCCACCGAGCGGCTCGGCCTCGCGCGGGCAGTCGTTGCTCTCCAGCGGCTTGTCGGCGAAGGGCGGGACGTTGACGGGGGCGAACGAATCGCCCCAGAGGGCGAGGCGCGTGGCGTCGAGGTCGGGACGACTTCGCAGGTAGCGGAGGACGCCCCGCAGGTCCCGCAGCCGCAGGCCGGTGAGGGTCTCGCCCAGCATCAGATAGGTTGAAGAGGGGTTGACCGTCCTGCGGTGGCGGCCGGGCTCGCCGTTGGCATCGGTCTCGCCGGTCGAGCGGACGTCGGGCAGGCACACGGCGATGCCGCGCGCGAGGAGGGCGGCGAGCTCGTCGGCTCGGTGCTTGAGGAAGCCCGCCTTGCCCTGCTTGGCCACGGCGACGACGATGGGCCTCAACCCCCCTCCCTCTCTGAGGGAGGGGTTGGGGAGGGTGGACCCTTTGTGCCGGCTCCCACCCTCTCCCTGCCTCTCCCTGAGAGGGAGAGGGGTTGGGCTGGTTGGCAGGAGGAGCAGCGTGGGGACGACGAAGCCGTCGTCGAGGGTCAACACGATGCGCTCGGCCGTGGTGCCGGCAAGGTCGTCCTTGCCGCGGGTCTCGGCCTTGGGGGCGCCCTTCGGCTCGATGTCGCCGAGGAGGCGCGCCCAGTCGGCCTGGAGTTTTCGGCGGCGGTCGGCGGGCGCGAGCGCGGCGAGGGCGGCGCGGGCCTTCCCTGCCCGCTCCAGGCTCAGGGCCTTGGCAAGGTAGTGGACGAGTTTGGGCTGGCGCCGCGCGGCCACGGCATCGGTGATGCAGCGGAGTTCCTCGGCGGGGCGGCGCATCTGCGGCTCCTCCGCCGGCGCGGGGATGCCGAACCAGCGCTCCAGGTGGGGGTAGATGCCCTTGCGGTGTGGCGCGCCCACGTTGTTGCAGTGAGAGGCGTCGGGCGGCCTGATGGTCACCCTTCCCCAGCCGTGGCAGGCGGCGAGCCTGTCCGCTGCCCCATAGAAGCCCCAGATGCGCCCGAAGCGCTTCCACACGGGGTCGCGGGCGGCGTCCCAGGCGAACTCGTGGGCGTAGATGAGCGGCCTCGGCGCGAGCGCGCCCACGATGACGTAGGGCAGGAAGCCGTCGCGGGCGCTCAGGCGCAGGTTGCGCGTGGACTCGAAGCTGCCGCTGCCGGCGAAGTTGAATGCCTCCTCGGCGTCCTCGGGCAAGGGATAGGTGGTCTCGGGCTGGGGGCCGCCGAAGTTGAAGGGGATGGCGCACTTGACGCGGGGGTCGAGCGCGGCGAGGACGGCCGCAGGGTCGCCCCCGCCCGCCACGGAGCCGATGACGATGAGCCTCTCGCGGTCAATCCCCGGGCGGGCGAGCAGCAGGTCCACGCAGCGCATCAGGTCCCAGACCATCCAGCCCATGAGGCTCTCGCCCACGAGGTGGAGCTGCATGCCGAGGACCATGCGGTGGCGGTAGTCCTCGCGGCCAGCGAAGGGCTGCTGGCGGCGCTCGCCGTGGCTGATCTGGTCGGGCACGAGCACCAGACAGCCCAGGCGCGCCCAGAGCACCCCCATGTCCTGAAGCTCGGCCTGCTCCTTCGGGTTGTGGTGGCTGTGGACGAGGAGGAAGGCGGGCATCCCGTCGCGTCCGCTCAGGGCAGGCTTCGCCCGGGGCGGGTCGGGCACGTAGAGATTCGCGGTGACAACGAGGCCGGGCCGGGACTCGAAGACGAGGCATTCAACGCGGTGGCCATCGCCCTCGAGCGTCTTCGTCACCTCAACGTCGAGGGCCTTTGGCTCGGGTGGGAAGCTGCCGAGTGAGGCGCGGAGCGCTTTGAGGCGCGCGTCGCGGAAGCGCTCCCAGTCGGCCAGGGACTGCACCTTGGCCCAAGCTGCGGCATCGCGGCGATTGGCCGCGCGCAGGCGCGCCCGGCAATCATCGTCAAGCATCGCCCTCGCGCGCGCCTGCTCTTCAGGCGGCTGCACATTGGCGCTCAACCGGTCCAAGAACTCCCTCGTTCCTTGGTCAGGCATGAGTATCCCCCGGCGCGCAATGAGGAAAGGACGGGGATTACAGGAGGGGTCGGAAGCCGGCTTGCGCGTAGTGTGTGTCCGCGGTCAGCGCCTCCTTAATGCCCTCTTCGCGCATGACCACGAAAGAAATGCAGTCAGTGAGGCTCCATTCCTTGTCGGCGCGGGACTCGTAGAACGCCATGCCCCGTTCCATGAGGGAACGGTCAACGGGATAGACCTTCATGCGGCGATGGCGCCATATGGAGCGCAGATAGGTCGCGGTCGCCCGCCGGTCTTTGGGTGCACACAAAGCGTCCGCCACCTCCAAGAGAACTGCATCGGTTGTGACGAACTGTCCCGAGACACGTCTCCCCAGCTCTATGGCCTTGTCGTGGGCGCGGTCCCGCGGTGAGAGCAGCGCGATGAAGTAGAAGCTGTCGGCGAACACGCTACCCGTCATGGGCGTTTCGGCCTGCCATAAAGGTAATGGTCGTGGTTCTTGGCAAGGTCAGGCGGGTAGTTGCCCTTCATCTTCTTCGACAGCTCGATGGCGAGACCCAGCAGGGGAAACCCCTCCCCGTCGTCATCGTCAAGTGGCTCCACAGTGACCCGGTACCTCGCGCCACGCGGAAGCTCGACCGGTGAGTCGGGAACAAGGGCCCTGCCGGTTGAGTGAGCAGTGAAGGTAACCATAGTTATGCACCTCGCCTCTTGACGCTTCCTCACGCGCACGTGATTATACTGTCCGCCAGCACCGCACGCAAGGCGGCCCTGCAACTGGTAAAGGTCTCTCCTCCCGCGCCCTCAACAAGCTTCTTCGCCGCCTGGTCTGGCACGTCGCATGCCCTTCACGCAGGTTCCGCGTGCAAGTGTGCACGCCCCGGCAGTTCTGAAATCGGCAATCGGCAATCGGAAATCACAATGCCCACGGCTCGCGATAGGTCGGCGCCAGGAGGCGGGCGGCGACGTCGTCGCCGATGACGGTCTCCTTGAGGGGGTCGAACTGGACGGAGCGCCCGATCTTGTAGGAGAGGTTGGCGAGGCAGCAGGGGACGTTGACGCGGTGGTGGTAGACGACGTTGCAGCTCGGCTGCTGGCGGGTCTTGATGGCATCGAGGAGCTCGCGGTGGTGGCCGACGGAGGGCGGAATCGAGGGCTTGGGCAGCTCCAGCATGGCCTTGGGGTCGGCCTCGGGGATGATCTTGTGCATCCCGTAGTCGCTGTAGAGGGTGGCCTTGTCGCCGTGGAAGTAGATGCCGAGGCGGCGCCCCATGCCGCCCGCGCCCTGGAAGTCGAAGCCGTAGCTGTTGGCCAGGTTGTGCATCCAGGTCATCACGAGGTTGGGGTAGCGGAAGAGGCACTCCTGGACCTCGGGCGCGTCGCCGTCGTCGTCAATGACGAAGCGTCCGCCGGCGCAGCTCACCTGGCTGGGCAGGGGCAGCTCGAGCGCCCAGATGGGCAGGTCAATGATGTGGGGCGCCATGCCGGGGAGCCAGCCGCCGCTGACGTCCATGAACGAGCAGTGCGCGTAGGCGTCCCTGACAATGATCGGGTTGAACGGCCGCATCGGCAGCGGGCCAAGGAACATGTCCCAGTCGAGGCCTGGCGGCACGGGGGCGTTGGCCGGCGCCTTCCCGATGCCTGCTCGCGTCTGGTTCATCACGTTGAAGGTGCGGACGAGGTTGACCGTGCCGAGGACGCCGGCTCGGACGATCTCCACCACGCGGCGGTAGTTGCCGCCGGCGTGGATCTGGGTGCCGACCTGGGTGACGCGCTTGTTCTCCGTCGCGGCCCTCACGACGGCCTGGCTCTCGGCCACGTAGAGGGTCATCGGCTTCTCGACGTAGAAGTCCTTGCCCGCCCGAGCCGCGTGGACGGCCATCAGCGCGTGCCAGTGGGGCGGGGTGGCGATGCAGACGGCGTCAATGGACTTCTCGTCGAGGAGCTTGCGGAAGTCGTGGTAGCCTTTGGCCGTGGCCTCGAAGCGCTTGACCGTTGCCTCGCGGCGCGGCACGTTGACGTCGCAGATGGCGGAGACGCGGACGTCCTTGTGTGCGGCGAAGGCGTTGAGGTCGCCCGAGCCCATTGCGCCGACGCCGATGAAGCCCATCGAGATTGTGTCGGAGGGCGGCGCGGCGCCCTCGCCCCCGATGGCCCGTGCCGCCAGCCCAATCCCCATCGCCCCCACCGCCGAGCGGCCCAGAAACGCCCGACGCGAGACAGTGTCGTTCATCGCGCGCCCCTTTCGCAAAGCAAGCGCCCCTCCCGTCCGCACTTTACCCATTCGCCCCCCGCCCGTCAAGTGGCGAGGTCTCGCCGACGAAACGGCCGGTGCGCGCAAGGCCCACCATCAAAAAGCCGGCTGGAGGCTCGGCCTGCATCTGTTTGACCCCCCATGATCGATCTGCTATAATCCGCGACGTTGTCGGGCATCGGTGAGGCGGGGTCTCGGGGTGGCAGCGCCGAGGCGGCGGGGCGCCGCCCGTCGTGAGGTTTGGCCATGCCAGCAGTGCTGCGGGTCATGACCGGTCAACGTGCCGGAGAACGCATCACCGTGCAGCAGGGAGAGGTTTTGTCTATTGGGCGTTCGGGCGAGAGCGATCTCCAGATTCTCGGCCTCGGCGTCTCGCGCTTCCACTGCGTGGTTGAAGAACACGGCGGAGAGCTGGTGCTGACGGACCTGAACTCGAGCAACGGGACGTTTGTGAACGGCCAGCGGGTGAAGCGCCAGCCGCTCCAGGTGGGCGACCAGGTGGAGGTGGGCACGGTGAAGCTGGTGGTGGAGCAGGTGCCGGAGCGAGCGCGTCCCAGCCTGGCCTGCCAGTTCACAGAGTCGGGCGGAGCGCAGACCCAGGTGATCCCGCTCTCGCAGCTTTCCGAGGCCGTGGCCCAGCGCGTTGCCCGCGACGGAGCGCTGGCGGAGGCCGACGCAGCCCTCCACCGCTACCTGGCGATACTCGACAAGGTCTACCGGGCCATCTCGGGCGAGGAGAAGCCGAGCCGGCTCATGGCGGTGCTGATGGACACGGTGCTGGAGGTGGTGCACGCCGAGCGGGGCGTCCTGCTGCTGGCCGAGCCGGAGGGCGAGGTGCGCCCCCAGGTGGTGCGCGTGGCGGCCTGGGCGAACGCCGACCCCGGGCTGCCCCTGAGCCGCTCGGTCGTGCACCAGTGTGTCGAACGCGGCGTGACGGTGCTGTGTCCGAGCGTGCGGGGGGACCCGCGGGGCGGGAACGGCGAGCGCCCTGCGGCGCCCGCGGCCGCGCCGCGGGCGGCCCTGTGCGTGCCGCTGGAGGCCGGCGGCCGTGTCCTGGGGGCGATCTACCTGGACAGTGCGGCCGCCCAGGGACAGTTCACCCGCCAGGACGCCGAGCTCCTGGGCGCCATCGCGCGCCACGCGGGGCTCGCACTCCACCGGGCCGAGCTGGTGGAGGGGCTGGAGCGCCTCTTCGTGGGCGCGGTCGAGACCCTCGTGGCCGCGGTGGAGGCCAAAGACATCTACACCTACGGCCACTCGGCGCGGGTGAGCAAGCTCTCGCGCCGCATCGCCGAGGGCATGGGGCTCTCCGAGGAGGAGCAGGAGCGGGTGAAGCTGGCCGGACTCCTCCACGACATCGGCAAGATCGGCATCCCCGAGGCGGTGCTGAGCCACCGCGGGCGCCTGACCGAGGACGAGTGGGCCTACATGCGCAGCCACCCCCAGATCGGCGAGAGCATCATCCGCCAGATGGGCAGCGATCGAGTCAACGAGCTGTGCCGCCTGGTGCGCCACCACCACGAGCGGCTGGACGGCACGGGGTATCCCGACGGGCTGGTGGGGGACATGATCCCCCTGGGGGCGCGCATCCTGGCCGTGGCCGACGCCTACGATGCGATGCGCTCCAACCGGCCATATCGCTCCCCCTTCTCGTCCAAGGAGGCCATTGCCGAGCTGCGCGGCAACGCCGGCCGGCAGTTTGACCCCCGAGCTATCGAAGCTCTCGCCGGCCTGCGTGCCGAGCCGCGCCCGAGCGCAGGACCCGACGAGTCGTGACGGAGGAGTCCGAGCCACTCGAAGGCCCCTGCTCCCCCAGGTGGAGCCGCATGCGAGGGAACAACCTCAGAGCTGTGTGGGTGCTCCTTCTCCTGGCGGCGAGCGGGGCCGTCGGTGGCGCATTGCCCGGCATGCCCCTGATCAAGGCCGACTTCGTCGCTCAGGAGGAGGGCGGGATCACCCACGCCATCGGCCACGTCCACCTCGAGCAGGGCGACATCGTCGTCCGCTGCGACGCCGCCACAATCTGGTGGAACGAGCAGGAGGTCTACCTCGAAGGCCACGTCGTCTACCAGAGCGGCAAGAGCGTCATGGAGGGCGAGCGTGCCTACATCCGCTGGGGTCGCGCGAAGGATGAGGCGACCGGCCGCGAGAAGACCGTGCCCGACCGCGGCTTCCTCTACAACGCCGTCGTGCGGTGGAACGAGCGCCCCGACCGCGTGGCCTGGCACGTCCGCGCCGAAGAAGTGCTCCAGACCGACGTGAAACGCTTCGTCGCGCGCGGCGGCCTCGTGATGAGCCCCTGCCAGTTCCACGAGCCGCACACCTTCTTCCGCGCCTCTGAGGTCGAGTTCGTCTCCGACGACCGCATAGTCGCCCGCAACCTCAGCTACCACGCCCGCGGCGTGTCGCTGCCGCCAATCTGGGTCTTCCCAGCCTACTGGCCCTATCTCTACATCCCCCTGGGCTGGGAGTGGCCCCAGGTGAGCCTCCAGGTCGGCCGCTCGGGGCGCCTCGGCACCTTCATCCAAAGCGAGGTCATCTACCAGATTCCCGACCGCCTCTTTGGCTTTCTGCGCAGCGAGGTGGGCGTGCGGCTCGACTACTTCACCAAGCGTGGCATCGCCTACGGCGCCAGCTTTGCCTACGAGAGCGACGACCCGCCGCGCGAGGGCGTCCTCGGACGCGACCTGGTCCGCGGCCGCCTCGAGTTCTACCGCGTCCCCGACGACAAGGGCAAGGACTACAAGGAGTTCGAGCTCGGCACCACCGACCGCTACCGCGTCAAGGTCGTCCACTCCCAGGACCTCCCCGCGGGCCTCGAGCTCGACGTCGAGTACCAGCGCTACTCAGACGCCGGCTTCCAGCAGGAGTACTTCCGCCGCGAGTATGCCACCGCCAAGCCGATCGAGGAGCGCATCTACCTCAAGTACGCCCGGGGGCCTTTCGCCGCCTACGCTCACCTGCGCTGGCAGGACCAGGAGTTCCTCGACGCCACCGAGTACCTCCCCCAGGTGGGGCTCAACGTCTTCTCGTACCCCCTCTGGCGCAACCTGCTCTACACGGGGCACATCGAGGTGGCGCGCATCCACCGCCAACTCTCCGAGCTCCGCCTGAGGCCCGGCCAGCTCCCCACCGACCCCGCCTACGAGGCCGTCCGACGCAAGTGGAACTTCTTCTTCGACGGCGACCCCGACTACCCCATCCTGCCCCTGGAGTCCACGCCCCAGGAGTTCCTGTCGGACGGCCGCCGCCTCTGGCGCCTCAACACCTACCACCAGCTCTCCTACCCCTTCGAGCTCGGCATCTTCCACGTCGAGCCCTTCGCCGCCTACCGCGGCACCTACTACTCCGAGCTGCTCGACGGCGGCAGCGGCTGGCGCAGCATCATCGCCTACGGCTTCAGGGCATCCACACAGTTCTGGCGCGCCTGGGACGACGTCCGCATCCGCTCCCCACTGCTCGACGTCCAGGGCATCCGCCACGTCATCACCCCAGAAATCCGCTTCCTATCCATCCAGAAGCCCTCCATCCGCGCCGACGAGCTGATCCTGACCGATGACACCGACATCCACCAGCCCCCCCGCAACGCCGGCTACGCCTTCCCCTTCCGCCCCTATCGCCCCTACGACACCTACGCCCTTGCCTTCGGCGACATTGACGCCATCGTCCCCGTCCGCCTCCTCAACCTCGGCCTGCGCAACCGCTGGCAGACCCATCGCGGCGGCAACATCGTGGACCTCCTCGACATCTACGCCAGCACCACCTACTACCTCGACGACGACCGCGACAACTGGGGGCGCTCCCGCGGCGACTGGAGCATTGACACCCGCTTCAGCCCACTCCACGGCGTCTACTTCTTCCTCGACTTCGGCCAAAAGGTCTGCGGACGCGCCGACGGCACCTCCGAACAAGTCAACGTCGCCCGCTCAGGCCTCGCCATCGAAGTCAGCGACCGCTGGGCCCTCGTCCTCACCCAGTCCTACGAGGAAGACTTCTCCAACCACTGGGCCATCCACCTCATCTACCAGATCAGCAAGAAATGGCGCCTGGACCTCCAGTACGACTACAACACCGAAAAAGACCAGGGCTATTCCAACGAACTCACGCTCCGCCTCACGCGCGACCTCCACGACTGGATCGCCGCCTTCACCTTCCAGAACGACTCCTCGGGCCTCCAGAACCTCATCGGCTTCAGCCTCCAGCCAAAAGGCCGCCGCGAACTCATCCGCGGCCTCGAGTACACCCGCGACCTCACCGCGGGCCTCGACACCCACTACAAGGAAACCTACCAGCAGTTCGACTACTAGGGGCCGCCTCGCCCCCCGCTCATCGCTTTCCGGGAGATTGCCCCCCTTTGCCCGCCACCACCTGCCGCATAGACCAGCTATGGGAAGAGTACCACCGGACCCGCACGGAGGCCGCCAAGGCCGAGCTCGCGCGCGCCTGCATGCCCGCCATTCGCGCCCTCGCGCGCAAAGTGCGCCGCGAGATGGGCAACGTGCCCGCCCTCAAAGAGCTGGTGCAGGCCGGCAGCGTCGGCCTCCTCGAGGCCATCGAGCGCTTTGACCCCTCGCGGGGGCTGCACTTCGAAACCTGGTGCTCCTGGCGCGTCCTCGGAGCCATGCGCGACGACCAGCGCAAGGACGGCTGGGTCACCCACACCGTGCGGCTGCGCGCCCAGCGCCTGCGGCGCGCCGCCGACGAGATGACCGCCGCCCTCGGCCGCCCGCCCACTGGCGAGGAGCTGGCCGCGGCCCTCGGCACCCCCGTCGCCGAGGTTGCCGACCTCGTCGCCCACAGCATGCGCCCAAGGCCCCTCTCGCTGGAGGTCGTGGCGCCCACCGAGGGCAAGCCCTCGGACCCCGCACTCGTCGCCCGCGCGCGCGACCCCGCCCAGGCGCTCCTCGCCAAGGAGGCCCGCGCCAGACTCCTGGCCGCCCTCAAGGGGCTGCCGGACAAGGAGCGCTACACCCTCCTCCTCTACTACTTCGAACGCCTCACCATGGGCGACATCGCCCGCGTCCTCGACGTCACCGAGAGCCGCGTCTCCCAGCTCCACCGCAAGGCCCTCGAGACCCTCGCGCGCCGCCTCGGCCCGCGCAAGGACGAGTTCCTCGACGCCCTCGAGGCCTGAGCCCAACTGTTGTAATGGCAGGGACTGGGGCTTACTCGCGCGGCCCTTCGGCCCCGCGGGACCGCTTGGCGAGCGGGGTGAACCACGCGGGCGGCGGGACGGCGGCCTGGGCGAACTCCTCGAGCGCCCGGTCGTCGGCATCGGCCCACAGGCATAGGCCGGCCAGGTAGTGGGCCAGGGGGGGAGGAAGGCCCGCCGCGGCGGCTGCCTGCTTGAAGTCCCCAGGGGTGGTCTCGCGGAGCAGGACCGCGGCCGCAGCGGAACGCGCCTTGTCGGCCTCGGCCAACTGGCGCAGCCTTCGGGCCAGGGCCGCGGCGCGCTCGGGGGCGCGCAGCTCGACGGCGAGGCAGGCGGCGCGCAGGAGGCCCTCGGCGTCCCCGGCCGCCTCGTATTGCGCCGCGGCCTCGCGCAGGCGGCCCGCTCTGGTGCAGGCGTCGCCGAGGGCCAGCGCAAAGGTCGAGCGGGCCACCGGGCTGTCGTAGAGCTCGTAGACCCGGCGATACTCCTCGAGCAAGGCGGCCCTCTCATCGCCCTCGGCCGTCGAGGCGGCGATGGCATCGGCCAGGGCCTGCACGGCGTCGGCAGGGATGGCGTGGCGACGGCGCGCGTAGTGGCCGAGGAGCGCCAGGGCGTCGCGGAGGCGCTGCGCCGAGGCAGCGGCCACGACGGCCTTCGAGAGGGTCGGCGCCAGGGCCTCGTTGGGGTAGGCGGCGTAGGCCTCGGCGACCTTGTCGTAGGCGCCTGCGGCCAGGTGCGCCGCCGCGAGCCGGTTCGCCGCCGCTGCCAGCTCGGGGTGGAGCACGCCGAAGTGCCGCCGCGCGTGGTCGAGGAGCTGCACGGCCTCGTCGCTCTTTCCCGCGGCAATCGCCGCCTTGACCGCCTCGACGAAGAGGGCGACGAGCGAGGCGTCGTCGGGCGGCGGCTTGAAGAGGCTGTGGATGGCGATGGGCTTGAGCAGCTCGCCGCGCGCGAGGAAGGCCCTGCCGAGGCGCACCGCCGCCCCGTCGCTGCCGATGAGCTTGGCGGCCTCGGCCGGGAAGCTGGCCAGCGTGTCGCGCGCGAGGGCCAGGGCGTCGTCGAGCCGCCCGGCTTCGGTGGTCTCTCGGATGGCGCGCAGGAAGACCGGCGCGAGCTTCGGCTCTCGGAAGACCTCATAGAGCCTGGCCACGCGCGTGTGGGAGCCGGCCTCGCAGAAGCTGTTGGCCAGCGCCACGGCTGCCCCGCTGAGGGCCGGGCTGGCGAGCTTCTCCTTGCTACAGAAGCCCAGGAGGGCGAGGGCCTCGTCGCGCTGGCCGCGGCGCGTGGCGGCCTCCGCTGCGCGGGCGAAGGCGTCGGCCAGCCCCTCCGTGGGCCAGGCGTCGTAGACCTCGCGCACCTTCTCGTAACGGCCGTTGGCGCAGAAGCCCTCGGCGAGCTGCCGCACGCGCGGCGCCAGGAATGCATCCACCCCCGTGGCCTGAAGCTCCCTGGCCGCGGCGTAGAGCGTCTGCTGTTTGGGAGCAAACAGGCCGGCGCGCAGGGTGGCCAGCGCCTCGTCGTAGGCGCGGTTGTTGAGCATCAGGGCCACATAGCCCGGCACCTGCCACAGCCAGGCGTCGTCCACCTCGCCCCCGCTCGCCGCGAGCTGGGCCAGGGCCTGCACCGCGTCGGCGAAATCGTTCAGGCTCGCGCTACAGAAGAAGCGGTGGAGCCGCGCCCGTGCCAGGAGGGCGGGCAGGCGCTCGTCGCGTGCTTTGGGGGCCAGCTCCTCGATGCGGTGGAGCACAGCGGCGGCCTGGCGGTGGCGCCGCTCGGCCTCGTGGCAGCGGGCGACGCCCAGCAGGGCCGCCAGGCCCTCGTAGCGCCCCTCGTAGCCCTGGGCGATCTTCTCGAACTGGAGCCGCGCCTCCTCCGTGCTGCCGTCGCGGAAGAGCACCTCGGCCGCGTCGGGCAGGCTCAGCTTGGCGGGGGGAAACTCCTGCTCGACGCGGAAGCGCCGCACGCGCAGCAGCGCGCGCTCGGCGAAGAGGCCGACCGCAAAGTCCCGCCGCTCGCGGTGGAGCTGGCGCGCCAGCCCCACGTCGTTGTAGGCCAGCCGCAGGGGCGCCTCCTCGGCGTCCGATTGCACCTCCAGGCTCAGCCCCAGCGCGTGCCGCCGCAGCGTCAGCCGATACCAGGCCCCCGGCCGCAGGGGCTGGCAGGCCACCTCGGCCACCTCCTGCTGCGGGTCCATCAGCACCAGGCGGGGGCGCGGCGCGGCCTTGCCGCCGAGGGAGAAGCGGAAGCTGCGGCGCCAGTCGGACCCCAGGAAGCACCCGACGAGGGGCTCGGGCTGCGGCGCGCCGTCGGCCTGCGGCGGCACGCTGGCCTCGAAGCTTACGGTAACGTTGCCGCCGAACGCCGCGAGCGTGCGCAGCGAGCTCAAGGGGCCTGCCGTCCCCTCCAGCTCGCCGTCCGGCGTGATGCGCCAGGAGCCCGGCCCCTCGGCGGCCCAGCGCTTCAACAGGTCGGGCCGCGCGAAGTCGTCCTCGAACACCACCTTCCGCGTCGGCTGCTCCTGCTGCTCGAGCTTGCGCTCGAGGTCTTGAACGGCCATGCGCCGGCCGTCCTCGATGGCCTCAAGCACGCGGGTCTCGCTCTCGCGTCGGGCCTCGATGACGACGGCGGCCGCGGTGAGCCCGATGGCGAGCACTGCGGCGGTGGCCAGGATGGCGGTGTGGTGGCGCCGCACGAAGCGCCAGGCGCGGTACAGCGGGCCGGCCGGCCTGGCGCTGATGGACTCGCCGGCGATGAAGCGGCGGATGTCGTCGGCGAAGGCACGCATCGAGGCGTAGCGGCGCTCGGGCGACTTCTCCATCGCCTTGAGCACGATCGTCTGAATGTCGCGGTGGATGCGGGGGTTCAACCGCTTCGGCGGCGTGGGCTCGTCGTTGAGCACCCTCATCAGGGTGTTCATCATCGTGTCGCCCATGAAGGGCGGCTTGGAGGTGAGCATCTCGTAGAGCACGGCGCCAAGGGAGTAGACGTCGGCCCGGTGGTCCACGCGGGCGCTCTCGCCGCTCGCCTGCTCGGGCGGCATGTAGGCGGGGGTGCCGATGGTCGTGCCGGTGCGGGTGAAGCGGGTGTCGGAGTCGAGCTGCTTGGCCAGCCCGAAGTCCATGATGTGCACGCGGTCCTCCGCGTCAACCATGATGTTGCTCGGCTTGATGTCGCGGTGCACCACGCCGCGGCTGTGGGCGTACTCCAGGGCGTCGGCCACCTGAGCCGCGATGTCGAGCGCTCGGCGTATGCTCACCTCCCCGCTGCGGATCAGGTCGGCAAGGCTCCGGCCCTTGATATAGTCCATCGTGTAGAAGTGCTTGCCCTCGAAGACGCCGACCTCGTGGATGGGCACTATGGCGGGATGGCGCAGCCGCGCGGCCGCCTGGGCCTCGCGGCGGAACCGCGCCACCTGCGACTCCGTGGCCAGCTCTCCCGCCAGCAGCACCTTGAGGGCCACCACGCGGTCCAGGTGGTGCTGGCGGGCCTTGTAGACCACCCCCATCGCCCCGCGCGAAATCTCCTCCAGGATCGTATAGTTGCCAAACGTCCGCCCCCGGTAGTCCTGCGGGGCCACGCTCGGCACGCCCTCAGCGCAAGTCTTCGTCTCCACCGCATCGCTAGTCGCCGGCGAGCACCGCGGGCAGAACGCCGTGCTACCGCCCGCCGGCTGCACGAGCGCTAGACCACAGGTGGGACAGACAGGCTTTGCCACGGGACGACACCCCCCTTGCCCCGCATCTCCCGCGAGATGCGCGCTTTGCCCCCGGGCTCCCCCGCGGGCGACCCAGGCGGAGATTGAACCGTATCAAAACGATTATACCCCGCAGCGAAACGTTTTCAATGCGGAGGGCCGCATGTGATGAGGACGACCAGGACGACGCCCAAGGCGACCCGCCTTGTGTCAGCAGCGGGGACCGCTCAGGGCCTCTTGAATGTTCGGCAGGAATCGCCTATGATTGTCGCCAGTGGCGAGTTCTCACCACACCCCTGTGTTGGAGGCGCCTAGATGCGCAAGAGAGCTGCGTGGGCGGTGGGGCTGGCGCTGGCCATTGGCGTCGCGGCCTTCGCTGGCGAAGGGGCCGACGACGAGGGCTTCGTGCCCATCTTCAACGGCAAAGACCTCACGGGCTGGGACGGCAACCCGGACTTCTGGTCGGTGAAGGACGGCGCCATCCACGGCGAGACGACGAAGGAGAAGCCCACCAAGGGCAACACCTTCTGCATCTGGCGCGGCGGGATGCTCGAGGACTATGAGCTGCGTATCACCTTCCGCATCAACAACGGCAACTCGGGCATCCAGCATCGCAGCGTGGACTGCGGCAACTGGGTGGTCAGCGGCTACCAGGCCGAGGTGTGCAACAGCCCAGCCGTCGGCTTCCTCTACGGCGAGCGGGGCCGCGGCTCCCTCGTCAATGTCGGCCAGAAGGTCGTCATCGCCGAGGACGGCAAGAAGGAGGTCGTCGGCTCCCTCGGCGACCCGAAGGAAATCTACAAGACCTACAAGCCGCAGGACTGGAACCACTACCGCATCGTGGCCCAGGGCAACCGCATCCAGCACTTCCTCAACGGCGTCCAGACCATCGAGCTGGTGGACAACCAGCTCGACGACCCGAAGGCCGAGAAGCCCGACCTCAAGAAGGGCCGCCTCAAGGGCATCCTCGCACTCCAAATCCACGCCGGCCCGCCCATGTGGGTCGAGTTCAAGGACATCAAGCTCAAGGTGCTCAAGAAGGAGGCCAAGTAAGCGCTCGGCAGACCGCAGTCGGCAGTGCAGGCTAACACCTTTTCTGGAGATCGCTCGATGCGTGAAAGAGCGTTGTGGGTTGCGGCGTTTACACTGGCACTCGGCCTTTGCGCTGTCGCCGGTGAGGACGAGGGCTTTGTGCCCATCTTCAACGGCAAGGACCTGACGGGCTGGGATGGCGATCCCACCTTCTGGTCGGTCCGGGACGGCTGCATCCGGGGCGAATCCACGAAGGAGAAGCCCTGCAAGCGCAACACCTTCTGCATCTGGCGCGGCAACGACGCCGTCAAGGACGGCATCCTCAAGGACTTCGAGATGAAGGTCTCGTTCCGCATCCAGAACGGCAACTCAGGCATCCAGTACCGCAGCCAGGACTGTGGTAACTGGGTCGTCCGCGGCTACCAGGCCGAGGTGGAGAACGCCAAGGGCAAGGTCGGCTTCCTCTACCACGAGGGCGGCAGGGGCTGGCTCGTCAACGTCGGCGAAAAAATGGTCATCCACCCCGACGGCAAGAAAGAGGTCGTCGCCAAGCTCGGCGACAAGATGGAGCTGACCAAGGACTACCGCGAGAAGGACTGGAACCACTACCGCATCGTCTGCCGCGGCAACCGCATCCAGCACTTCCTCAACGGCGTCCAGACCATTGACCTCGTGGACAACCAGCTCAACCCGATAGACTTGGTGAAGGGCCGCGACGAGAAGAAGGGCGCCCTCAGCGGCATCTTCGCACTCCAAATCCACTCCGGCGGCCCCATGGTCGTCGAGTTCAAGGACATCCAGCTCAAGCTCCTCGCCCCGGAGCCTGAGAAGAAGTAGGCGGCCCAACGAGTCCCGCAGTGCCTCACTTGAGCGACAACCCCCGGTCGGCCCCGGCCCCCGACGCGTTGCTGGGCCTGCGCAGAAAGCTGGTTCGGCGGATGGCTGGGGCCGCTCCACCGGCGCCGCCGGGGCCTCCTGCCGCCATAGTGTTCCGCAGGGACCTGCCGCGCGAAGCGCCTCGTCGCCCCGCCGCTGACCCGGGCATCTGCATCCCGCTCGAGAGGCTCGTTGCGGGCCGCGAGACGCCCAGCCGCCGCGGGCCGGCCTTCTACCACATCGAGTGTCCCGCCGAAACCACCGCGAGCGTCGGCCCCGCTCTCGTCGAAGCGCTTCCCCGGGCGGTCAACGCCCTGGCGCGGGCCTTCGACGCCCCTCTCGGCCCCGAAGAGGTCTGCTTCCTCGACATCGAGACGACCGGCCTCGGCGCCGCGCCGACGTTTCTCATCGGCACCCTCATCTGGCAGGACGGCGCGCTCGTCTGCCGCCAGCTCCTCGCCCGCACCTATGCCGAGGAGGCGAGCATCCTCGACGCCTTCGCCGCGGCCGCTCGCCGCACGCCGCTCTTCGTGACCTTCAACGGCAAGACCTTCGACCTCCCGACCCTCCGCGCCCGCGCCGCGGCCGCCGGCGTGCCGCTCGACGAGCCGCCCTTCCACCTCGACGTCCTCCACGCGGCCCGCCGCTGCTTCGGCGAGCGGGTGCCCGACTGCCGCCTGGCGACCCTGGAACGCTGCGTCTGCGGGCGCCACCGCCTCGACGACATTTCCGGCGCCGACATCGGGCGGGCCTACCACCACTTCGTCCGCACAGGCGACGCCCGCGAGATCGCCCTCATCGTCCGGCACAACCGCCACGACCTCATGACTATGGCCGAGCTGATGGCGAGGATCGTGATGCGTGATGCGTGACCCGTGATCAGAGAAGACCCCGCGTGTGCCAGGTTCTCTCTTGTCACGCGTCACGGGTCACGCGTCAGGAGTCACTCTCAACCCCACGGGTCAATCTTGGACTTCGAGCAGTTCCTCAGCCATCTCCGCGCCTCCTCTGGCTATCGCGCCCAGATCGCCCACGTGCATCGCGTCCCCGGGCGGCCCGCGCGATATGCCGCGCCGCGCGAGCCGCTCTCGCCCGCCTGCGAGCGGATGCTGGCGGGAATGGGCATCGCCCAGCTCTACCTTCACCAGGCCCAGGCCCTCGACCTCGCCCGAGCGGGCCGCAACTTCCTGGTGACCACCTCGACGTCCAGCGGCAAGACCCTCTGCTATCTGCTCCCCATCATCGAGCGACTCGAGCGTGACCCCGATGCCCGCGTCCTCGCCCTCTATCCCACCAAGGCGCTCTCGCAGGACCAGCTCCGCGTGTTCCTGCGGGCGCGCGACCAGGCCGGCCTCGGCCACCTGCTGATGGGCGTGGTTGACGGCGACACGCCGGCGGCCCAACGCCGCCAGCTCCGCGACAAGGCCGCGGTGATCATCACGAACCCCGACATGCTCCACGCCGGCATCCTGCCCCAGCACCCCCGCTGGGCCAGCCTCTTCGCCCGCCTGAGCCACGTCGTCGTGGACGAGCTTCACACCTACACCGGCCTGTTCGGCGCCAACGCCGCCAACCTCTTTCGCCGCCTCCACCGCGTCTGCGCCCACTATGGCTCGCATCCGCAATTCCTGGCCTCCTCAGCCACCCTGGCCAATCCCCTCGAGGTGGCCGAGCGGCTGCTGGGGATGCCAGCGCCGGCCCCAATGAGACGCATGGGTCCCATAGGTCCTCTCGAGCGCGGCATTGCGCTCATTGACCAGGACGGCTCGCCGGCCGGCCCGCGCACCTATGTGCTCTGGAACCCGCCCCGCGTCCGCACCACGGCGTGGCGCTCGCGCCGCTCGGCCAACGTCGAGGCCCAGGAGCTGATGACCGCGCTCCTCCGCGCCGGCGCGCCCACCATCGCCTTCTCGAAGGCCAAAGTCACCGCCGAGCTGATCTATCGCTACGTCCGGGATGCGCTCGCCCGCCTAGCCCCGCAACTGGCCGACAAAGTGACCCCCTATCGCGGCGGCTACCTGCCCGCCGAGCGCCGCGAGATCGAGCGCCGCCTCTTCTGCGGCGAACTCCTCGGCGTCAGCTCCACCCCCGCCCTGGAGCTGGGCATTGACGTCGGCGCACTCGAGGCCAGCATCATCGTCGGCTACCCAGGCACCCTTGCCTCCTTCTTCCAGCAGGCGGGGCGGGCCGGCCGCCGCGAGAAGCCCTCCCTCGTCATCCTCGTCGCACTCGACACCGCCATCAACCAGTACATCGTCCAGCACCCCGACTATCTCTTCGGCCGCCCCATCGAAGAGGGCGTGCTGGAGCCCGACAACCCCCACGTGGTCCTCAACCACCTGCGCTGCGCGGCCCACGAGCTGCCGCTGCGCGACGCCGAGGTCGCCGCCTTCGGCCCCGCCGCCCCCATCGCCCTCGAGGTCCTCGAGGGCCAGAAGAAGCTCTTCCACGACAAGGCCCGCGCCACCTGGCACCACAGCGCCCCCGAGACCCCCCAGCACGAGGTCTCGCTCCGCGCGATGGACGACCGCAACGTGGTCGTCATTGACGCCGCGACCGAGAAAGTCATCGGCGAGATGCCCAAGCTCGACGCCCCAGTCTACGTCCACCCCCAGGCCATCTACCTCCACCAGGGCGAGACCTGGCTCGTCGAGCAGCTCGACATGGAGCGCGCCTTCGCACGCGTCCGCAAGGTGGACGCCGACTACTACACGCAGCCCATCGGCGGCACCGACGTCCACCACATTGACGCGCGCCTCCGCGAGCGCCCCTTCGGCTCCGCCACCCTCGCCTTCGGAGAGGTCACCACCCACTTCCACACCTGGGGCTACGAGAGAATCCGCTTCTACACCCTCGACGCCATCTCGCGGCATAGACTGGACATGCCGACCTTCGTCTTCGAGACCCACGCCTTCTGGCTCATCCCGCCCGAGGCCCTCTGCCGCGAGCTGCTCGCCCACGGCCTGGACGTCTACGCCGGCTGCCGCGGCATCGGCTATGCCACCCGCATGGTCCTCCCGCTCTTCGTCCGCTGCGAGACCCTGGACTTCTCACACTCCATCGGCGCCGTCAACGCCCCGTGGCAGACCATTTTCGTCTACGAGCGCTACCCCCTCGGCCTCGGCTACACCGAGCGCGCCTACGAGCTCGCCGGCCGCCTCCTGCCCGCCGTCCTCGACCACATCCGCCGCTGCGACTGCTCCGACGGCTGCCCCTGCTGCGTCGGAAAGCCGCTCCGCCAATACGTCACCTGGAACGTCGAGCGGGGCGAGGGCTCCATCCCCTCCAAGGCCGCCGCCATCGCCATCCTCCAGGGCGTCCTCGGCGACGGCTCAAGACTTGATGAACCGGACAGCGCCCAATCGGGTTTGAGATCGGCAATCGGGAATCGGCAATCGGAAATCGAGCGCGCGCTCCGCCGCCGCCTCGAACACGCACGCGAGCCCCTCCTGCCACACCCCGTCCACCCCGTCGAGCCACACGTCGAGACCGGCTTCCCCGCCCCCGAAGACCGCAAGACCCTCACCAATGCCGACGTCGCCCGCCGCGTCTTCCGCAGGCTCCGCCACGAGCGCGCCATCGCCCGCGGCGAGCCCAAGCCCACCCCCGCCACCCCCGAGCCAACCGTCCCCCTCGCCATCCGCGCCCCCCGCCACGCCTCTTCCCCTCTCCGCCCAAAAGAGGGAGTCAGCACCCCTTCCCCCATAAAGGCCGGCGACCCCCTCGCCGCCCTCGCCCGCAAGCGCAAGCGCTCGTCGGGCAGGGTTGGCGAGTGAGGCGGGGCGGCAGGCGCGTCTCCGCGCTTGACTCCCTGGCGGGCCGCTGGCATACTTCCACGCAACACAACACCCAGCGGCGGCGCCCGCCGCCGACAGGCTGCACGCGCCCCGCCACGAAACGGAGAATGCATGGCCATCTCGAAGGAAGACATCAAGGCGGGGCTGGCCGCCCTCGGCCTCAAGGAGGGCGACGCCGTCCTCTTCCACAGCGACCTCCGCAAGCTTGGCCCCGCCCGCGAACTCGTCAGGCTGCCCCACTGCGGCGCCGATGCGATCATAGACGCCTTCCTCGAGACCGTGGGGCCGAACGGCCTGGTCGCCGTCCCGACCCTCACCGCCACGTTCGCCCCCTCCAGCCCCGACGGCCCCGTCGGCCTCGTCTTCGACCCCGACACCACGCCCTCGCGCGTCGGCAGCGTCACCAACGCCTTCCTGGCGCGGCCCGACCGCAAGCGCTCGCGGCACCCCACCCATTCCCTCGCCGCCATCGGCGCCCGCGCCGAGGAATACGTCGCCGACCACGAAAAGGGCTCCACCTTCGACCGCATCAGCCCCTACGGGAAGAACTTCGACTGGGACGCCTGGCTCTGCTTCTTCGGCACCGACAACCGCACCAACACCACCCTCCACGTCGTCGAGGACTGGATGGGGCTGCCCTACATGGCCACCTCGCGCGCCCTGGTCAAAGGCCCCGACGGGCAGCCGGTCGAGGTCGAGGTCACGAAGAGCCCCAAGGGCTACCGCAACTTCTACAAGCGGAACTCCCGCGCCGCCCAGGTCCTCGCCCAGGCCGGCATCATGAGGTGGACGCAGATCGGGAACGCCCGCGTCGGACTCATGAAGTGCCGCGAGTGCATGCGTCTGTTCTGGGACAAGTTGCTTGAGGACCCGTGTCTTCTCCTGGGCTACAAGGGCGAGAACCCCTTCTGCGACGAGTGGGCCGACAGGACCATCGAGCACGTCAAGTGCGGGCGGGCCGGCGAGCGCCCGTGAGCCGAGCGGCCGTGAGCTCACTGGACAGCACGGGCCGCGCCGTGTACCATGTTGCCATGAACGTTGACGCTTTCCTTCGCAACCTGGGCCGCGACCGTTCGCTGCGCGAGCAGGTCTACCACATAGAAGACCTGCCCGAGCGGCCGGCGACGTTCGGGGACGTCGCTCTCGACGGGCGCGTGCGGGCGGCCCTCGCGGGACGCGGGATTGAGCGCCTCTATACCCATCAGGCCGAGGCCATCCGCCACGTGCGCGCGGGACGCAACGTGGTGGTGGTCACCGGCACGGCGAGCGGGAAGACCCTCTGCTACCAGGTGCCCATCCTGGAGAGGCTCCTGGCTGAGCCGCAGGCGACGGCGCTGGCGGTCTACCCGACGAAGGCGCTGACGCAGGACCAGTTCCGCGGCCTCACGGAGCTGGCGGGCGGCGTGGCGGACCTGAAGCTGGTCGCCGGCCCCTACGACGGCGACACCCCGGCGCCCCAGCGCCGCAGGCTGCGCGACCGGGGCGCCGTCGTCCTCACCAACCCCGACATGCTCCACGCGGGCATCCTGCCCAACCACGCGCGCTGGGCGCGCTTCTTCACCCATCTGCGCTACGTGGTGATTGACGAGGTGCACGCCTATCGCGGCGTCTTCGGCTCACACCTTGCCAACGTGCTCCGCCGCCTGCGGCGCATCTGCGCCCACTTCGGCTCCACGCCGCAGTTCATCTGCTCCTCCGCGACCATCGCCAATCCCCGCGAGCACGCGGAGCGCATCGTGGGCGCGCCCGTGGAGCTTGTGACCAACGACGGCTCGCCCCGCGGCCCCAAGAAGTTCCTCCTGTGGAACCCCCCGCTTCTGGCCCACGACCTGCCGGCGGTCGAGGCGCCGGCGGTGGGCGGCGAGCGCCGCAGCGCGCTCTGGACCGCCGTCGAGCTCCTGACCAGCCTCGTCCGAAACGAAACCCAGACCATCGTCTTCACCCAGACCCGTCTGGCCACCGAGCTCATCCTCAAGCACGCCCGCACGGTCCTGGAGCCGCACCACCCGCGCCTGGCCGCGCGGGTGCAGAGCTATCGCGGCGGCTACCTGCCCGATGAGCGGCGCGAGATCGAGCGGCGCCTCGCCTCGGGCGAAATCCTCGGCATCGCCTCCACCAATGCCCTGGAGCTGGGGATTGACATCGGCTCGCTCGATGCCTGCATCCTCGTGGGCTACCCTGGGACGATTGCGAGCCTGTGGCAGCGGGCGGGGCGGGCGGGAAGGGGGGCCGACGACGCCCTCGTCATCCTTGTCGCCCAGAACTCCCCGATTGACCAGTACCTGATGGCCAACGCGGAGTACCTGTTCGGCAAAAGCCCAGAGCGGGCGGTCATAGACCCCGACAACCCCCACGTGGCCGTGGGGCACATCAAGTGCGCCCTCCACGAGCTCCCCATCGCCGACGCCGAGGTCTCCTCCTTCGGCCCTTATGCCAGCGCGATCCTGGAGCTGCTCGAGGAGGGCGGCGTCGCCCGCCACATCGGGGGGCGATGGTTCTGGGCCAGCTCCGACTATCCCGCCGCCGAGGTCAACCTCCGCACCCTCGCCGGGCCGGTCTACAGCATCCAGGACACGACTCAGGGCGGCGTGGTGATCGGCACGATGGACGAGATCAGCGCCCTGGCACAGCTCCATGACCACGCCGTCTACCTCCACGGCGGCGAGACCTATTTCGTCAACAAGCTCGACCTGGAGAAGAAGGTGGCCTTCGTCGAGCGCCGCGACCTCGACTACTACACGCAGTCCATCCAAACCTCTAAGATTCGGATTGACGCCAAGGAGCGCGAGGAGCCGTGGGGCGGCGGAACCATTGGCTTCGGCGACGTCACCGTCACCACCCACATCCCGATGTTCAAGAAGATCAAGTTCGGCTCGCGCGACAGCTTGGGCTTCGAGGCCGTGGAGCTCCCGCCGCAGGAGCTGGAGACCGTGGCCCTGTGGCTCGTGCCATCGGAGCGTGCCCGCGAGCGGGTCGCCAGGCAGGGGCGGGTGTTTGCCGAGGGGCTGATCGGCATCGCCAACGCCCTGGTCGAGGTCGCCCCGATGTTCGTCATGTGCGACGTCCAGGACATCGGGACGACCGTGGACGCGACGAATCTGGGCAAGGACGCCCTCTTCCTCTACGACCGCTACCCCGGCGGGATGGGCTATGCCGAGCGGTGCGCCCAGGTCATCGGCGAGCTGGTCAAGGCTGTCCACACCGTCGTCAGCCAGTGCGGGTGCGAGGACGGCTGCCCGTCGTGCGTTGGGGCGGCGGTGCCGGCCTTCGCCCTGGGGGACCTTGACTCCGCGACCCGCGGGCGCATCCCCGACAAGGAGGCCGCCCTCCTCATCCTCCACGAGGTCCTCGGCCTGCCGCCCTACGTCCCGAGGCGAAAGGCCCACCCCGACCTGCCCGAGCCGGCGCCGCCTGCACGCTGAAGGTGGATGACGGGCAAATGCCTAGGCCAGCTCCACAAGGTCCCGAGTTCCTGCCAATGTCCCGCGCCGAGATGCGCCGCCTGGGGTGGGACGAGTTGGACGTTCTCATCGTCACCGGCGACGCCTATGTGGACCACCCGGCGTTCGGGGCGGCGCTCCTGGGCCGCTGGCTCGTCGCCCACGGCTATCGGGTGGGCATAGTGGCCCAGCCGCGCTGGGACACGTCCGAGGACGTCGCCCGGCTCGGGCGGCCGCGGCTCTTCGCGGGCGTGACGGCGGGCGCGCTCGACTCCATGCTCGCCCACTACACGGCCTTCCGCAAGAAGCGCCGCGACGACGCCTACACGCCCGGCGGCCGCGCGGGGGCCAGGCCCAACCGCGCGACGATCGTCTACACGAACCTCGTCCGCCAGGCGTTCCCCGGCCTCCCCGTGGTCATCGGCGGCATCGAGGCATCAATGCGGCGGGCGAGCCACTATGACTTCTGGACCGATAAGCTCCGCCGCTCGCTCCTGCTCGACAGCAAGGCCGACCTCCTCATCTACGGAATGGCCGAGAGGGCGCTGCTCCAGCTCGCAGAGCGGCTTGCGGCCGGCGGGCACCTCGGGGAGGTCCCAGCGGGGGGTGTGCTTGATGTGGCTCGGGCCGACTTCGACAGGGCCTATGGGACCCAGAGGTCATATCTCGTGCTGCCTTCCCACGAGGAGATCGAGGCCGACCCCAAGAAGCTGATGACGGCCACGCTGGCGCTGGAGCGCCAGGTGCACGGCGGCGCCGAGTGGGCGACGCAGGCGGCCGGGGACCGCATGCTGGTCTTCGCCCCGCCCGCCGCGCCGCTGACGACGGAGGAGCTCGACGCCCTCTACGCCCTGCCCTTCAGCCGCCAGCCGCACCCGTCGTACCGCGAGCCCATCCCGGCGGTCGAGATGGTGCAGTTCAGCGTCACCACCCATCGGGGTTGCGCGGGGGGGTGCTCGTTTTGCGCCCTGGCGCTCCACCAGGGGCGCCGCATCCGCTCGCGCAGCCGCGAGAGCATCCTCGCCGAGGTCGCTCGCCTCACCAGGCACCCGGCGTGGAGGGGGAGCGTGTCGGACGTCGGCAGCGCGACGGCGAACCTCTGGCGGGCGCGGTGCGCAGCCGACCACCGCGACTGCCGCCGCGCGAGCTGCCTGCACCCGAGCATCTGCCGCAACTTCACCCCCGACCAGTCGGCCCTCGCCGAGCTCTTGCGCTCCATCGCCCGCCTCCCGGGGGTGAAACACGTCCGCACCGCCAGCGGCGTGCGGCACGACGTGGCCCTGCTCGACGAAGCCTACGTCCGCGCCCTCGTCGGCGAGTTCACAGGCGGCCAGCTCAAGCTCGCTCCCGAGCACTCCTGCGACCGCGTGCTGTGGCTGATGCGCAAGCCCCCCTTCGGCAAGTTCGAGGACTTCCTCACCATCTTCCAGCGCGTCTCGCGCCAGGCGGGCAAGGAGCAGTATGTGGTGCCCTACCTCATGAGCGCGTTCCCCGGCTGCACGGAGGCGGACATGCGCGCTCTGGCGGCGTGGCTACGGCAGCGCGGCTGGCGCCCGCAGCAGGTGCAGTGCTTCATCCCCACCCCCGGCACCGTGGCCACGGCGATGTTTTACGCGGGCATTGACCCCGACGGGGCGCCCATCCCCGTGGCCCGCACCGACGCCGCGCGGCTGCGCCAGCACCACATCTTGGCGCCCGCTTCACCCCTTGCGCGCCGAGACCCTTCTGCTAAAATGACAGCAAGGCAGCGAGGAGCACGCTCGTGCCACAGGCCGTTGACCTGACCGTCATCGCCCCGATGTATAACGAAGAGGACTCCGTCGCCGACACCGTGCGCCGCATCCACGACACGCTCGTCTACTTCCCCGGGACGTGGGAGCTGCTGATCGTGGACGACGGGAGCACGGACAGTTCGCGCGCCCGCGCGGAGGCAGAGTCGGCGAAGGACCCGCGGGTGGTCGTCCTCGGCTACAAGCGTCACGCCGGCCGCGGGCGGGCGCTGCGCACCGGCTTCGCCGCCGCACGAGGCCGCTACATAGTGACGGTGGACTTCGACCTCAGCTACGAGCCGTCGCACATCCTGCGCGTGCACGACGCCCTCAGCCGCGAGGGGGGGCCGGACCTGGTGCTGGTCTCGGCCTACATGCCCGGCGGCACCTGCGAGGGCGTGCCGCCAGCGCGTCTCCTGCCCAGCAAGCTCGGCAACTGGCTCCTGCGATACGCCTGGCCGCAACTGCTCTACACCTCGACCTGCATCGTGCGGGGCTACCGTCGCGAGGCCCTCCAGCAGCTCGCGCTCACGAAGGACGACAAGGAGATTCACCTCGAGATCCTCAGCCAGGCCTTCGAGCACGGCCTGGCCATCGAGGAGATTCCCGGCCACCTCCGCCCGCGCACCCGCGGCAAGTCCAAGATGCGCCTCGGCCCCACCCTCTCCAGCCACCTGGTCTTCCTCGCACGGCGGCGGCCCGACCTCTGCGCGGCAGCCGTCGGCGCCGTCATCATCATCCTAGGACTGCTGATCTGGCTCGCACGCTGAAAGGAGCAACCCCATGAGACGAGCGCTTTTGGCACTGTGGGTGGCCCTGTGGCTCGCGCCGTGGGTTCATGCCCAAGGCGACGCGGGCGACAAGAGGCCCAAGCCCCCAGCGGCTGCCGAGGCGAAGGACGACGACGCCGAGGCGAAGATCAAGGACATCCTCAAGAACAAGCGGGTGACCTTCGACTTCGTCGAGACGCCGATCGTGGACGCGATGAACTTCGTCCAGGCGCTGATCGGCGCCAACCTGGTGATTGACCCTGGGATGGACCAGCAGGCGCCCCTGACGTTGCGGGTAAATGAGATGCCGGTGGGCCAGGCGCTCCAGTGGATGGCGAAGATGGTGGGCGCGAAGATGGACGTCCGCGACGGCGCCATCGTCATCCAGGCGGCCAAGGACGACGAACGCGAGTTCGGCCCCAAGCTCAAGCTCGAGAAGGGGCCTCCCCTGCGCCTCGTCGAGCTCGTCGAGAGGCTCAAGCGCCCCGCCGGCCGCACCCTCGGCAAGGCCACCATCCCCCTCGGCAACGGCATCGTCGTCGAGCTCAACATCGAGGAGGAGGACCTCGACCCCGAGATGCGCAGGGTGCTCCTGAGGGTGCTCTACAATCAGCTCCTCGCCGACCTGGAGAAGCGCGACCCGAAGGCGGCGCAGGAGTTCCGCGAGGCCGTCGAGCGACGCGCCAGGATGGAGGCTGAGGAGCGCGCCCGCCGAGCCGCCGAGGAGGCCCGCCCCAAGCCCCTCATCAAGAAGGAAAAGCACGAGGGCCACGGCCCCGAGCCGAGGACCCAGTTCTAGCCACTCAGCCGCGGACGGCAGTCCGCAGTCGGCGGCAGGCAACGGGGTCGCCCCGCAGCCCCGCTCCTCCCGAACGTTCCAATACGTTCGGGAGGGTAACGTCCCCCAGCCACAGCGCGGCGGTGTGTGCTACCCTCCCGAAGGTATTGGAACCTTCGGGAGGGATGCAGGGGACTCCTCAGCTCAATCCGCAGTCCGCCTTCCGCAGTCGGTCAATCCATCAGCATCCCGCCGTTGATCTCGATGGTCTCGCCCGTAATGAAGCTGGCCTCGGGCGAGACGAGGAAAAGCACCGCGCCCACGCAGTCCTCGGCCACGCCGTTGTGGCCCAGCGGCGTGCTGGCGGCGAACCGCTGCATCATCTCGGGCGAGGTGAACTTCTCGTGGAACGGCGTGACGATGACCCCAGGGGCGATGGCGTTGGCCGTGATCCCGCGCGGCGCCAGCTCCTTGGCCAGGTTCTTCGTGAAGCAGGTCACGGCGGCCTTGGAGGCCGCGTAGACGCCCGCCCCCGGCCCCCCGCCGTTGCGGGCCGCCACGCTCGTGACGTTCACCACCCGCCCCGCGCCGTCGGGCAGCCGTGGGATGGCCGCCTGGCAGCACAGGAACGTGCTCTTGAGGTTCACCGCGATGACGCGGTCGAAGGTCTCCTCCTTCATCACCGCGGTGAGTTCGCGGCTCACGAGCGACCCCGCGTTGTTCATCAGGATGTCGAGCCTTGGCCCGAAGGCGGCCTCGACCTCGGCGAAGAGGCGCTCGACCTCGGGCTTCTTCGAGACGTCGGCGCGCACCGCGACGCAGCGGCGGCCCATCGCGCGGATTTGGCCCGCCACCTCCTCCGCGGCCGCCTGGCTCGACAGGTAGTTCACCGCCACGTCGGCGCCGTTGCGCCCCAGGGCCAGCGCCACTGCCCGGCCGATCCCCGTGCTCGAACCCGTCACCAGCGCCACCTTGCCCGAAAGGTCCACCGTCAACATGCCACCTGCCTCCGAGAGAAGAGCTGAATTGGACAACATCCCCCCCGTCCCGACACGTTAGGCTTTTCGCCGCGGTGAGTCAAGGGCGAGCAGCGAGACTCCTGGTTGACAGTGGCCTCAGTGCGGGTAGAATGGGTCAGGCGGGAGAGGCTGGCGAGAGGCTAAGCGATGGAGGCCACAAAGAAGCCGAAGGCGGAAGAGCCGCGAAAGGTCCTGAGGCCCTATCAGCGGCCCGAGCCGGGGGGCAAGTGGATCGTCTGGCTCGCGGTGCTGGCTGTGGGCGGGCTCTTCACCCTGGTCGGGCTGCTGGTCGCCAAGAGCGGGGGCAAGGATGACCACCTGATGCCCTCGACGGCGACACGGGTGGTCCGCCGGCCGCTGCCCCCGCCCGTGCCCATCCCCGAGCCCGAGGAGCCGAAGAGCTCCGGGCGCGAGGACGACAAGTCCAAGGAAGGCGGCCGCTCGCTGGGCCATCTGACCGGCCAAAAGCTCCGCGACCAGATCAACAAGGAGTTCGAGGCCGCCAAGCGGCGCGCCGAGCTCTACGCCGGGCAGGAGCGCTGGGCCGACGCCATCGCGGCCATCGAGCGGATGGTGGACCGCTACGACGACGAGGAGTTGCGGCTGCGCTGCGAGCCGGAAATCCGCATCCTGCGCGACAAGGCCAAGGCCGCCTTCAAGGCCAAGATGGCCGAGGCCGACAGGCTCATCGAGGAGGCCCGCTTCCCCGAGGCGCGCAAGCTGCTCGATGCCGTCGTCGAGCGTTTCGGCCGCCCGGAGTTCGTGGAGCCCGCCAGGGAGCGCGTGAAGGACATCGGCCAGCGCGAGGATGCCCACGCCGCCGCCACCTACGCGCGCCTCATGGCCGCCATTGACGAGCGACTGCCCGCCTGGAGGTTCGAGGAGGCCCTCGCCGAGGTCCGCAAGCTCAAGTTCGACCGACCCAACTACCAGGCGCTTCACGCCGCCCGCGTCGAGCGCATCCGAGAGCTCGTAGACCTCAAAAACAGGATCATCCAGAAGATCATCCACGCGAAGCCGCGCATGACCAAACGCGCCTACAACGTCCCTGGCATCCCCGGCGAGCTGGCCATCGCCGACGCCGACTGCATCTACACCGTCACCGACCAGGGGGAAGAGAAGATTCCGTGGGCTCGGCTAGGAGCGGAGGCCGCGGCGCGGCTGGCCATCGCCGCCGGCGACCCCGAGAGCACGGCGCACCGCCTCGCCGTCGTCCGCTTCCTCATCGAGTTGCGGCACTTCGCACGGGCGGCCGAAGAGCTCAAGCAGGCCAAGGAGATGGGCGCAAACATCGAGGCCCTCGCGGCTGAGCTGGCCAGCCGTCAGGCCGCCGCCCCCAAGCCCGGAGAAGCCCCCAAGAAGGCCGAGCCATAGCCCCTGGGCCGGCCGCCGTGTCGCGTTACCCGCCACCGGCACAGGCGTGAAGAGTGGGGATTGTTCGGGTGGCCAGGGATGGCTGTAGGGCGTAGGCGGCAGCGGGCGCTCAAGCCAGCCGTCGGCGGCCTGGGGCCGGAGTTTCTCCGGCAGAAACCCCTTGCCTCCAACCCACCAACTCGAGGCCTTCCGCGCCACTCCCATTCAGGTTCGCCTCAACTCCTCGTGACGTCCGCCCCTTGCGCATTCCCGCCCCGTTCGCCGCCCCCCTCTGCTCCCACAACTCTTCTTCCGCCTCCAACCGCCACCCCGCGACGCCGCCGCGCTACGTCTTGCGCCTCCCACCCATCCCACCACTCCACCCGTCCACCACCACCCACACCACAAGCACACCGACTCTTCACGCCTGGTCACTTGATCCCAGCCTCCAGTTCGTCTATAGTGCATGACAGGTTCCCCAAGACTGCGCCGCACCTGCCCGGTAGTCTCTAAGGAGGACTTGATGGCGACGCTGACGTGCCCCCACTGCAAGCAGCCTCAGAGCGTGGCCGGGGACAGCCTGGGGCGCCAGGTGGAATGCGCCTCGTGCCACCGGATGTTTCTGGCGCAGGCTCCATTGGCGGCCGGGGCCACTCCTCCTCCTCCTCCTCCGCCGCCGCCACCGAGGGGGTCAACGCCGCCGCCACCACCACGCCCTCCGCAGGCCACTACCCCACCACTTCCCCCACAGGCCCCTGCCCCGCCGCGGCTAACGCAGCCGCCTCCGCCGCCGAGCGTCGGCGGGCCGAGCCCTGCTCCTGAAGCGGCTAGCGCCCCCGCCCCGCCCCAGGCGCCGCCTGCCGAGGCGCCGGCAGTCGTCCTGAAGCCCTCACCGCCGCCCACACCGCCCGCGATGGCGGCGGCCCCCGCGCCTCCGGCCGCTCCCGGCCAGCCCGTGACAGGGCGCAGGTCGGGCCTCGGCTGGCTGGCGGCCGCCGCCGTCATCGTCGTGCTTGCTGCCGGGGGCGCGGCCCTGTGGTTCTTCGTCCTCAAGGGCCGAGCGGGCAGCGGGGGCTTGGCGGCCGGCTTGGGCGCGGTGAGCGAGAAGGGCGATGACCTCCCCGACGAAAAGCCCGGCCCGTTCATCATCCCGCCGAGCGCCAAGCCGGAAGAGACCCCCAAGGAGGCGCCCCAGCCAGCCGTCAAGCTGCCCAGCCCAAAGGTCGAGGAGCCGGCGGCGAAGGAGGCCCCGCCGGTGATCGTCCCACCCATTCCCAAGAAGTCGGCTGCGACCAATGGAACCCCCAGCCCTAGCCTCTTGCCCCCCATCCCCAAGCAGCCGGAGGTGGTGAAGGAGACGCCAAGCCCAATCATCGTCCCGACCATACCAAAGCAACCGGAGGTGGCCGAGGGGACCCCCAGCCCGAGCGTCGTGCCTCCCATCCCCAAGCAGCCGGAGGCGCTCAAGGAGACGCCGCGGCCGGTCATCGTCCCACCTGTTCCCAAGACGCCCGAGGTGGTGGTGAAGGAGACCCCGTCGCCTGTGGTCGTGCCGCCCATCGCTCCGACGCGCGAGGCGACCAATGAGGCCCACCTGCGCCAGCTCGGCGTGGCCTGCATCGCCTACCGTGTGGTGAACAATGCCTACCCGAAGAGCCTGGCCGATCTATGCGGAGCCCCGATCCTGTTGGACAAGCGGTTCCTCGTCAGCCCTCTGGATGCCAACCCGCCGGCCCTCCCTGGCGGGTTGCGGTGCAGCTACGAGAGCTGCTTCGCCATGGGCATGACGCCCCACCCCACACGGCTGCGGGAGGCGCGCACCCTGCCGATGGTATGGGACAGGATGTGCTTTGTCCCCGGCAAGCGCAGCGTGCTCTTCTTCGACGGCCACGTCGAGACGGTGCTCGAGGAGAAACTCGCCGAGCTGATCATCAAGCTCGAGGCGGCCACCCGCGCCAAACCATAGCGTCGGCACACAAGCTCTTGACGCCGCAGGGCCTGATCAACTCCCCTAAAGGTCCAAAGACCGGTTGCGCCCCTGGCCACTGGGCAGCCAAAGGCGCGGGCAGAGCAGACACTCTCTTGTTGCTGAATGGCCACGCCGCGGTTAGTGAGGCGGCTGGGGCGCGGCCGTTATGTTCCCTGCGGTGGCTGGCACCGCCGTGACCGCCACTGTGGGTTGGGGAGCAGCGCGGGAGGTGAAGAGGGGAAGAAAAGGCTTGACAGCGGAGGCGTTTTCGCGTATAGTGCGTATCTAGGAATGTCTCCTATCTGAGTGGGCTGCGTCTTTCCGCCCCACATGAGCATCCTGCGAGGGTAAGGAGAATAGGAGCGTCTAAAAGAATGGGGGAGTTCGTAGTGCGGGCTTTAGCCCGTACGTGCCGGCTACGGCCTGAAGGCCGCACTACAAACAATGGCTCCAGCAACAGGGCCGCTCTCAGTTTATTCTTTGGGCGTGGTCCGTTCCGGACACCACGGGGTGAAGGGCTGGTAGGGGCAGGTCCCTGTGCCTGCCCGAAGTCGATGACGCGCCACAACATAGGTGGGCGGGCACGGGGACCCGCCCCTACCTGGTGTCCGAAACGGACCACGCCCTTCATTCTCTTAGACGCTCTAAGGAGAATCGGAAGAGGGAGTAGTCGAAGGTTGGACAACGGGTTCCCACTCTTTCCCACTGGTAGATGGCGGACGCGCTCAGGCGCGGCGCCAGCCCGAAAGGAGGTGGTGCAGTTGAGATTGTGAGGAGGGGTGGGGCCCTGTTTGTGGTTTCGCCCTTCGGCCTTGTGGGCCGCGCGGTGTCGAGCGGCCGTGGCGGCCGGATGGGGGGCTGGAACGCGCTTTGAAAGGGTTTTCGCATGAGCAACCAGGAGTACCGCTTGCCCTTGATCGGCGAGCAGGCCCCCGCCTTCGAGGCCGAGACGACGCAAGGAAAGATCAAGTTCCCCGACGACTTCAAGGGGAAGTGGGTCGTCTTCTTCTCGCATCCGGCCGATTTCACGCCGGTGTGCACCACGGAGTTCATGACCTTCGCCTCGATGCAGAAGGAGTTCGAGGCCCTCAATTGCCAGCTCCTCGGCCTCTCGATAGACAGCACGTTCAGCCACATTGCCTGGCTGCGCACGATCAAGGAGAGGATCGAGTACAAGGGGATGAAGGGCGTCGAGGTCAACTTCCCGGTCATCAGCGACCTCACGATGGAGGTCTCGCGGCGGTTTGGCATGCTCCAGCCAGCCGCCAGCACCACGCAGGCCGTGCGAGCCGTCTTCATCATAGACCCCAAGGCCACAGTGCGCGCCATCCTCTACTACCCGCTAAGCAACGGCCGCAACATGCACGAAATCAAGCGGCTCCTCATCGCCATTCAGCACAGCGACGAACACAAGATCGCCACTCCGGCCAACTGGGAGCTGGGCGACGACGTCATAATCCCGCCGCCAGGCTCCTGCGGCACCGCCAAGGAGCGGGTCGAGAAGGCCGGCAAGGACTACACGTGCCTCGACTGGTTCCTCTGCCTCAAGAAGTGCCCGCACGGCGATTGACCCATTGGTGAACGCGGGAAAGGAAACGACGTCATGAGTGATGAGAGCAGGTGCCCGGTAACGGGGAGGACTCACGGACACGCTGCCGCCAGAGGCACGTCCAATCGAGACTGGTGGCCGAACCAGTTGAACCTCAGGATACTCCACCAGCACTCGGCCAAGAGCAACCCGATGGGCGCGGAGTTCAACTATGCCGAGGAGTTCAAGAAGCTCGACCTGAAGGCCGTGAAGAGGGACCTCTATGCGCTGATGACCGACTCGCAGGCCTGGTGGCCAGCGGACTGGGGCCACTACGGGCCGCTTTTCATCCGGATGGCGTGGCACAGCGCCGGCACCTACCGGATAGGCGACGGCCGCGGGGGCGCAGGCTCTGGCAGCCAGCGTCTGCCGCCCCTCAACAGTTGGCCCGACAATGTGAACCTCGACAAGGCGCGCCGCCTGCTGTGGCCGATCAAGAAGAAGTACGGCCGCAAGATTTCCTGGGCCGACCTCATGATCCTCGCCGGCAACTGCGCCCTGGAGTCTATGGGCTTCAAGACCTTCGGCTTCGGCGGCGGACGCGTGGACGTCTGGGAGCCGGAAGAGGACATCTACTGGGGCTCCGAGACCACATGGCTGGGCGACAAGCGCTACACCGGAGACCGAGAGCTCGAGAATCCCCTCGCCGCCGTCCAGATGGGCCTGATCTACGTGAACCCGGAAGGCCCGAACGGCAACCCGGACCCTGTGGCTTCCGGCCGCGACGTTCGGGAGACCTTCGCGCGCATGGGGATGAACGACGAGGAGACGGTCGCGCTGATCGCGGGTGGGCACACCTTTGGCAAGTGCCACGGCGCTGGTCCAGCGACCCACGTGGGGCCTGAGCCCGAAGCCGCCCCCATCGAGCAGCAGGGCCTCGGCTGGAAGAGCAGCTTCCGCAGCGGCAAGGGTCCCGACACGATCAGCAGCGGCCTCGAGGGCGCTTGGAAGCCCAACCCGATCCACTGGGACATGGGCTACCTGACCATGCTGTTCAAGTACGACTGGGAGCTGGTCAAGAGCCCGGCCGGCGCCAATCAGTGGCTGGCCAAGGACGTGGCCGAAGAGGACATGGTGATTGACGCGCACGACCCCTCCAAGAAGCACCGGCCGATGATGACGACGGCGGACCTCGCGTTGCGCTTCGACCCGATCTACGAGCCGATCGCGCGGAACTACCTGAAGAACCCAAAGAAGTTCGCCGACGCCTTCGCCCGCGCGTGGTTCAAGCTGACGCACCGCGACATGGGCCCAAGGTCGCGCTATCTCGGCCCGGAAGTCCCGGCAGAGGACCTGATCTGGCAGGACCCGGTGCCCGCCGTAGACCATAGGCTGGTTAGCGCGCGGGACATCGCGGGCCTGAAAAAGCAGATTCTCGCCTCGGGCCTCTCGGTTCCGCAACTGGTCTCGACCGCCTGGGCGTCCGCATGCACGTTCCGCGGCTCCGACAAGCGCGGCGGCGCGAACGGCGCGCGGATTCGCCTTGCACCGCAGAAGGACTGGGAGGTCAACCAGCCCGCCCAACTGAGGAAGGTGCTGCGAGTCCTTCGCAAGATCCAGAAGGAGTTCAACGCCGCGCAAAAGGACGGGAAGAGAGTTTCCCTCGCCGACCTCATTGTCCTGGGCGGCTGCGCCGCCGTGGAGCAGGCAGCGAGGGATGCCGGCCACAAGGTAACCGTGCCCTTCACGCCTGGCCGCACGGATGCGTCGCAGAAGCAGACAGACCCCAAGTCGTTCGCCGTCCTGGAGCCGAAGGCGGACGGATTCCGCAACTACCTCAAGGGCAAGTTCAGCGTAGCGGCGGAGCACCTGCTTGTGGACCGTGCCCAACTGCTGACGCTGACGGCTCCGGAGATGACGGTTCTCGTCGGCGGCCTGCGGGTGCTGGGCGCGAACTTCGGCGGCTCTCAGCACGGCGTCTTCACCAGGCGGCCGGGGACCCTCACCAATGACTTCTTCGTGAACATGCTCGACATGGGCACGGAGTGGAAGCCGGTTTCGGAAGAGGGCGACGTCTTCGAGGGCCGCGACCGCGCAACCGGCGAACTCAAGTGGACCGCCACGCGAGTGGACCTCATCTTCGGCGCGAACGCCCAGCTCCGAGCCATCGCCGAGGTCTATGCAAGCGACGACGCCCAGGGGAAGTTCGTGCACGACTTCATTGCCGCGTGGAACAAGGTCATGAACCTCGACCGCTTCGACCTGGCCCGTTCGTCGCGAGCGAGAAGGTAGTCGGCCTTTTCTCGAAAGGGAGGAAGAGCCCGGCCTGGTGGCCTTCCTCAGGGCTGGAGGCGGCCAACCCCGGAGGCCGGCGGTGCGTCTTGGCACAGCGCTCACGCGGCCGGGACGGTCCTTGCCCGCACGCGGCGGCGCGCCACGCCGGCCACCAGCCGCACCAGGCAAGCGAGAAGCAGGGCGGCGAATGCGGCCACGGCGATGACGTGGTTGGTGGGCAGATCGTGGCGGAAGGCGGCCCAAAGACCCGCAAAGGTGCACAGAAGGGCGATGGCGGCTGACAGGACGGCGGCGATGACGAGGCGGCGGGCAAGCAGCAGCGCGGCGCTCGGCGGTCGTAGAACGGCTCGACGAGCAGGGCGCGCATCTTCTCGGCCTGAACCTTGCTCACCACGTCGCGCAGGTGAGCGGGGATGGGCGAGGCCGCCCGCGACGTCGGTCGGCTCGATGCCCTCCGAGGCGTCGAGGTGGCCGGGCGTGCCGATCTGGATGCGGCGGTTGCGGGAGCCTTCGAGGATGATCGCTTCCCAGCCGACCTCGAGGTCGAGGCCGGCGCGGACCCAGAGGTCGGCGCGGCGGGCCTGGAGGATGTAGCTAGGCTTCGCCTCGATGTGGTGGGGGTCCTGGTTGCCTTGGGCGATGGCGGTCACCTGCACGCGGTTGCCGCCGACGGCTTCGGCGAGCGACTTGAGGTCGGTGGTCGTGGTCACCACGCGCAGGGTGCCGGCCTGGGCGCTGGGGAGCGTCGCTGCGGTCAACGTGACTATGAGACAAGTGGCAGTTCGCATGGCGTGGGCACTCCTGGCTCAGTACTTGTGGGCGCGGTGAGCGCCCAGGCCGAAGTTGAGCTGGAGGAAGAGCATCGTGTCGCCCTTCGCGCCGTCCAGCTCGAAGTTGCGGGTGGTGCGCTCGACGCCTGCCCGCCAGAAGCAGTAGTGGTTCGGGGTGAAGGTGACGTAAAGCGAGGCGCCCTTCTCGTGCAGGCGGCGGTCATCGGGCAGTTGGGAGTAGTCGAGGCGCGCGCCCACTGCCCATCGGCGGGCGAACTGGTATTCCGGCCCCGTGTAGGCGCCCCAGGCGGTCTGGCGCTCGCCCTCCTCGGGGTTCCGCCGCGAGGCCAACACCTCGGTGCGCCAGGCGAACGAGCGGTAGAGGCCACGCTCGGGCGGGCGCCACTTGTAGGTCAGGTCAATGCCCCCGAGGCAGCCGCGCCCTCGGTCGTGGCCGCAGCCCACGTGTCCCGTCCCCGCACTCGCCCCAAGCTCCAGCGTGGACGCCGGCGAGAGGTCAAAGACGTTTCTGGCGTGGACGAGGTGGACCCTGTCGTCCCAGCTTTCCGTGGCGAAGTACGACTCGCCGGAGGTTCGGAAGAGCTGATAGGTCAGCTCCGTGAAGGGCTGGTCCCAGGGGGCGAGCCAGCTCAGCTCGGCGCCAACGCCTGCGAGGTTGTGGTGGCCGAGGAAGTTCCGCGTCACCAGCGGGTAGTCGTACCACGGCAGGGCGTGCGGGTGCTGGGCGTTGGCCCAGCCCATAGCGGCCCTGAACTTGCCGACGCGAGCCGTCAGGTTCGCCGGCAGGCCCGTGAACGTGAAGTATGCCTCCTCGACCTCGAGCCTGTAGCCGCTGGTGAGGTAGTAGCCGCGGCTCAGCGGCCCGGTCGCGCACTCCTCCTCATGATGGTGTTCGTCCTCGTGCTCCTCCTCGTGGTCCTCGCCCTCGCCTTCATGCTCGTGTCCTCGTAGCCGTGTTGGTGCCGGTGGTGATGGTGGGCGCAGCATTCCCTGCATGGAAATGCACTCCCGTCGAGGCCCTTGTGACGGCATCGGTCGCGGCCCGCGCGACCGTGCCTCCCGAAAGGCACGACGGCGAGCGCGCTGCCCTCACTCAACAGGAAGTGCGAAAGGGGGGAGCGCGAGGGAAGGAAACGCAGAGCGCAGGGCTGGCAGGTTCGGCCCACCGGGCCGCGACGAGCGGCGACCCAAGCCGCTCGAGCTTGGCATCCCAGCGACCCCCCTCGGGGGGCGGGGGGATCAGACCCTTGTCGCCCTATTCTACTCTCCCAACTCAGGTGGTCTACTCCAACAGGGGGTCAGTATACCCCCCTCCCTCTCAGGGAGGGGGTAGGGGGAGGGTTGAGCGCCTGGTCCGTCCCCAGCGCCCGACCCTCTCCCTGCCCTCTCCCTGGAAGGGAGAGGGGGCAGACCAATCCCGCTCCCTCGAAGGGAGAGGGGGCAGAACAACCCCCCCTCCCTCTCAGGGAGGGGGTAGGGGGAGGGTTGAGCGCCTGGTCCGTCCCCAGCGCCCGACCCTCTCCCTGCCCTCTCCCTGGAAGGGAGAGGGGGCAGACCAATCCCTCTCCCTGGAAGGGAGAGGGGTCGGGAAACTCCCCTCCCTTTCTCTGGAAAGCTGAAGGCCGCCCTAAGAACGGTTCTTGCGCTCCGGATGGGCGCGCAGAAATCTAATACGATTCTAACTGGACTTCGATAGTTGGCGAAGTATAATAGTGACAGGGAGCTGAAGGTCCAACGTTGAACGGGGAAACCCAGTGAAGCAGCTTCTAGCGATTGCCCAGGCCCTGTCGGACGAGAGCAGGCTTCGGATCCTGATGTGCCTCGACGGAAGCACGCTGTGCTTGTGCCACCTGACGCAGGTTCTCGGGCTTGTTCCGTCCACGGTCTCGAAACACCTCCACGTCCTCGCCGAGGCGGGGCTGGTGACCACGTGGCAGGAGGGCCGCTGGAGGTATTACAAGTGGCCTGGGGAGGATGCGCCGGTCCCCGTCCGCCGCGCCCTGGAGTGGTGTCGTGAGGCTTTGGCAGGCGACCCGACCGTTGCGGAGGATGCTGCGCGACGCGCGGTCGCCCTGCACACCTGTGGGGCGCCGTGCCCCCAGGTGGCCCGGCCCCGGGTGCTGTTCCTGTGCACGGGCAACTCCTGCCGCAGCCAGATGGCGGAGGCCCTGCTCCGGAAGCACGCGGGCGACCGGTTCGAGGTTTACAGCGCCGGTCTCGACCCACGTCCCATCCCCCCGCTGGTGCACAAGGTGATGGCCGAGGTGGGGTGCGACCTCTCGGGGCAGAGGCCGAAGAGCGTGCTGGACTTCCTGGGTAAGGAGTACTTCGGCTACGTGATCTCGGTGTGTGCAAACGCGGAGGCGCGGTGCCCGATTTTTCCGGGCGTCGCCTACCACCTTTATTGGCCCTTCGAGGACCCTGCGGAGGCCACCGGGACCGAGGAGCAGCGTCTTGCCAAGTTCCGCGAGGTGCGGGACCAGATCCAGGCGCGCATCCTTGCCTGGCTGACGGGAAAGGAGGACGAGGGCAGAGAGCAGGCAAGAGGCTTTTTCCGGCACGAGTCAGAGCAGTCTCAATCAACAAAGGAGAAGGCGACATGAGGCAGGTTGCCGCATTGTGCGTCGCCGGGCTGGTCCTGGCGGCAGCGTTGGGCTGTGGCGAGAAGGGCGCGACCACGGGGACGGGGAAGGGGCTGACGGGCATCATCCGCGTGGACGGCTCCAGCACCGTCTTCCCCATCACCGAGGCCGTGGCGGAGGAGTTCCAGAAGGTCCACCCCGGCGTCAAGGTCACCGTAGGCATCTCCGGCACGGGCGGCGGGTTCAAGAAGTTCGGGAAAGGCGAGACCGACATCTCGGACGCCTCGCGCCCCATCAAGCCGAGCGAGGTGGAGCTGTGCCAGAAGAATGGGATCGAGTACGTCGAGCTGCCCGTGGCCTATGACGGGCTGGCTGTGATGGTGAACCCGAAGAACACGTGGGCGGGCTCGATGACGGTTGCCGAGCTGAAGAAGCTCTGGGCGCCGGAGGCCCAGGGCAAGATCACGCGCTGGAACCAGGTGCGCGACGAGTGGCCGGACAAGGAGATTCACCTCTTCGGTGCCGGCGTGGACAGCGGGACCTACGACTACTTCACCGAGGCCATCGTGGGCAAGGAGCACTCCAGCCGCGGCGACTTCACCTCCAGCGAGGACGACAACGTGCTGGTGCAGGGCATCGCGGGGGACGAGCTGGCGCTCGGCTTCTTCGGTTACGCTTACTACGAGGAGAACCGCGGGAAGCTGAAACTCGTGGCGATTGACGACGGGAAGGCGGAGAACGGGGATGGGCCGATCGCCCCTTCGCCCGAGACGGTGGCGAACGGCACGTATCAGCCGCTCTCGCGCCCGATCTTCATCTATGTGAGCACGAAGGCCCTCGGCCGCCCTGAGGTCGCCGAGTTCGTGAAGTTCTACCTGGCGAGCGCGCCGAAGCTGGTCAAGGAAGTCGGCTACATTCCGTTGCCCGAGCGGGCCTACGCGCTCGCGCAGCAGCGGGCCGACGCCCGCAAGACCGGTTCGATCTTCGGCGGCAAGGGCTCGAAGGTCGGCGTGCGCATCGAGGACCTGCTCGCGGCGGAGAGCAAGTGACGGAGCCCGCGATGGCCGCGCACGCAGTGGCTGACGACTCGCTGAAGGTGCCGCGGGCGCTCTCCGAGCGCCTCGTCGAGGGGGGCCTCCGCGCCTGTGCGGCCGCATCCATCGTCGTCACGGTGGGGATCATCCTTGTCCTCGTCGTGGAAACTGCCGGCTTCTTCCGCGAAGTCTCGCTCAAGCAGTTCTTCTGGGACACGCAGTGGACGCCGCTTTTTGCCGAGAAACACTTCGGCATCTGGCCACTGGTCGCGGGCACGGTGCTCACGAGCGCCATCGCCATCGCCACGGCGCTCCCGCTGGGCCTCCTGGCAGCCATCTACCTCAGCGAATTCGCCCCCGAGCGGGTTCGCCGTGTCCTGAAGCCCGTCATGGAGACCCTGGCAGGCATCCCGACCGTGGTTTACGGCTACTTCGCGCTGACGTTTGTGACCCCGCTGCTTCAGAAGCTCATTCCCGGCCTGGCGGGGTTCAATGCCCTGGCGCCCGGTATCGTGATGGGCATCATGATCCTGCCGATCATCGCATCGCTGAGCGAGGACGCGATCTACGCGGTGCCCACGAGCCTGCGCGAGGGGGCCTATGCCCTGGGGGCATCGAAGATACCCACTATCTTCCGCGTGATCCTGCCGTCGGCGTTTTCCGGCATCGGGGCGTCGGTGATCCTCGGCATCTCGCGAGCCATAGGCGAGACGATGATCGTGGCCATCGCGGCGGGGCAGCAGCCGCGCTTGACCCTCGACCCCCGTGTGCCGGTTGAGACAATGACCGCCTACATCGTGCAGGTGAGCCTGGGCGACACCCCCGCCGGCACCCTGGAATACCGCACGCTCTTCGCAGTCGGTATGGCCTTGTTTCTGTTCACCCTGGTCCTCAACCTCGCGGCCCATCGCCTGCGCCAGCGCGTGTTGAAGGGGGGCATCGCATGAGCGCCCCGGCGCCACAGGACGGCCGTGCCCCGGCCCCCACGCCCGGCGCCCCGTTGCGCGAGGCCCGGCCGGCATCCGAGCGCGTCTTCACGGCCATCTGCGTGCTGGCGCTCGTCCTCCCGCTCCTGCTGCTGCTGGTGCTGCTCGGGGATGCCGTGCGCGACGGCTGGCCGCGACTCGATTGGGGCTTTCTGACGAGTTACCCGTCGAGGAAGCCCGAGAGCGCCGGCATCCTGCCGGCCCTGGTGGGCAGCGCCTGCCTCATGGGGCTCACCGCCGCCATCGCCGTCCCGCTGGGCATGGGGGCCGCGGTCTACCTGGAGGAGTACGCGCGGCCTAGCCGCCTCACGGCGCTAATCGAGCTCAACATCAGCAACCTCGCCGGCGTGCCCTCCATCATCTACGGCCTGCTCGGCCTCGAGCTGTTCGTGCGAGCGATTCAATGGGGCCGCAGCCTCATTGCGGGGGCAGCCACGCTGTCCCTGCTCCTCCTGCCTATGATCATCATGGCCTCGCGCGAGGCCCTGCGCACCGTGCCCCACGGGCTGCGCGAGGCCTGCTTCGCCCTCGGCGCGGACCGCTGGCAGACCATTCGCCGCGTGGTCCTCCCGATGAGCCTGCCAGGCATCCTCACGGGCGTCATCCTCTCGCTCGCCCGCGCAGTCGGCGAGACGGCGCCGCTCATCACCATCGGCGCCCTCACCTACGTGGCGTTCCTCCCCGACTCCCTCCAGAGCCCCTTCACGGCGCTGCCCATCCAGATCTTCAACTGGGTCTCCCGGCCGCAGGCGGGCTTCCACACCAACGCGGCCGCGGGTATCGTGGTCCTCCTCGTCCTGATGCTCGTTATGAATGCTGCCGCCATCTGGCTGCGCATCCGCCTCCAACGCCGAGTGTCCTGACAACCCCGTGGAGTGCAATATGCCCATGACGCCTACGCTGTCGCCCGCACCCAACGCCCTCCCGGTCTCGCACCAATCAGCATCGCCCGCCGCCGACGAACCGAGGGTAAAGATACACACCGAAGCACTCCGCGCCTGGTTCGGCCCCACCCAGGCCCTCAAGGGCATCAGCCTAGAGATCCTCTCGCGGCGGGTCACTGCCATCATCGGGCCGTCCGGCTGCGGCAAGTCCACCTTCATACGCTGCCTCAACCGCATGCACGAGGTGGTGCCCGGCGCGAGGGTCGAGGGCCACGTCTACCTCCACGGCCACGACATCTACCACCCCGCCGTCAACCCCGTCCGCGTGCGCCAAAAGGTCGGCATGGTCTTCCAGAAGGCCAACCCATTCCCTGCCATGTCCATCCGCGACAACGTGCTCGCCGGCCTCCGCCTCCAGGGCATTCGCCCCGCCGACCCCGACGCACTGGTCGAGAAGGCACTCCGCAACGCCGCCCTCTGGGACGAGGTCAAGGACGTGCTCCACCGCTCCGGCGCCAGCCTCTCCGGCGGCCAGCAGCAGCGCCTGTGCATCGCGCGGGCGCTTGCCCTCGAACCCGAGGCCATCCTCATGGACGAACCCTGCTCGGCGCTCGACCCCATCGCCACAGGCCGCATCGAGGACCTCATCCACGAGCTGCGCCGTCACTACACCGTCGTCATCGTCACCCACAACATGCAGCAAGCCGCACGCGTGGCCGACCGCACCGCCTTCTTCTACCTCGGCGAGCTGATCGAATACAACGACACCGACGTCATCTTCCGAACCCCAGCCGACCGGCGCACCGAAGACTACATCACCGGCCGCTTCGGCTAGGCACAAGGCACAAGGAAACGGCGGACCGGCCCCACCCCCCCCACCGCAATGGCGCCTTGAAACTCGGTCCTTCAGGCACGATAGGGAGGCGGCACGAGACGAGCTCAGTGGGCTCGCCATAAGACCTTGATTAGCAAGCATATGCGGCGCGCGGGTCGGCGCCCATGAGTGGCCCCGCGCACCCCTCAAGAACCCCACCCTGCCGTCGCGCCGCCCCAGCGCATGCCGTCCAGCCCCTTCCGGCGCTCGCCCTTGCTCGGAGGGAGCGAGCCTCTGGGTGGCAGGTCCGGATAATCGCTTCAGGCGGTCGAGCTGTTTTTCCTGAAACGTTTGGCCGTGGGCATTGACATTGCTAGGGGCCGGGGGCAAGGCTCGCGCGCACCCGGCGGCGGCGGGGGGGGCAGCGCTGCGGAGAATGGGCGGCGCGGGTGGGGGGCGGGCTTGGGCGATTGACTTGGGCGCGCGCCGCGACTATAATGGTGCCCTGTCGGCTCTGGCCTGAGACTCATCGCAACATCACGAGGAGAGCGCGGGATGCCGGAAAACAGGCTGGAAGGGGCGCTGCCCGAGGGTGGGCAACAGGGCACCACCCTCCGAGTACAGCACGCACAGGACGTCAAGACCTCGTACTCCAACATGTGCCTGCTGCTCAACACGCGGGACGAGTTGATCATGGACTTCGGCCTGCTGCTGATGGGCGGGGCGGCGCCCGGCCGCGAGCAGCCCCGCGAGGCGAACATGGTGGTGAGCAACCGCATCATCATGGGCATGAGGGCGGCCAAGCAGTTGGCCATCGCCCTCTCCCAGGCCATACAGCGCTACGAGAACACCTTTGGCGTGATCGAGCTGGAGCCCCGGCCCGCTGCTCCACCCGCCGCGGGGCGGCCGTCGGGCACCTGAGCGACCGCCCGCCCCGGAGCCTTTGGCAGCCCCGGGGCGGGGGAATGGGGTTGACAACCGCGCTCTGTCGTGGCATGATGTGGCCCGCGGGGGCTGGTTCTACTCATGCCACTTGGCGCATGGGACGCCGGATTTCGGCCTTGCCCCAAGCTTCGTGCCGCAGATCACGATTTCGCCGCATCTCGCACCAGAGGCTGGTGGGACATGCGGCTTCTCTGTTTGCACCACAAGGGGAAGTGTCGGGTGCGCCCTGGAGTTTCGGCATCGGTGGCCAGGGCGCCCGCGCCCCAGAGGAGTGACCATGAGTAGGCGGAAGCCCAAGAGCGGCAAGTCGTCTCGCACCTCCAAGCACACCCTTCGCCTCGAGGCCCTCGAACCACGCCAACTGCTCAGCACGATGCAGCTCGCCTTCCCAGGCGACGTGGCGTCCTTCGTATTCAAGCAGACCGACCGCGAAGGGGTCTTCGACGGCGACTACGTCATGATCGAGCTCCGCAACGCCGTCACCGGCGTCGGCAGCATCGAGCTTATCGGCATGGACGCCTACAACGGGTTCTTCACCGACGTGCCCGGCCTGCTCAACGGCGCGCCCTTCGCCGGCGGCCTGGCCGGCGACCCCATCGAGAACCGAGTGGGCAACACTGGCGAAAACGAGGTCTTCGCCCTCGCCGCCAACCCCCTGACAGGCGACCTCTACGGCTTCTCCCTCAACGTCACGGTGAACAACGACCCGAACCTCACGTTCCCCTCCTACTCGTCGTACTGGGACCCGAACGCGAACCCGCCGCGCCCGGTGCCGACCCCGCCGCCGCCCAACCCCTACGCCGCCTACCAGGCCGCGTTCCTCGTCTCGATTGACCCCAACACCGGCGTGGCCACCCGCCTCGGCGTCGTGCAGGAGGACTACAACCCCGCCCAACTGCCCAACCAGTGGCTCGTCCCCCCCAGCGACGAGCAGTTCGTCTACAACAACATCGTCGCGGCCGACTTCGACGGCACGGGCAACCTGTGGGCCATCGGCCAGATCGTGGACAAGTTGGCCGGCGCCACCTATCCGCCCGACGCCCCCGCGGGAAACCCGCCCTACCTCATCCGCATTGACCCCACCTCGCGCGTCGGCACCTACGAGAACAACGTCCTGATCACCATCTCGCCCTTCCGCGAGGGCACCAACGCCGCCACCGCAGCCACCGTCTTCAACAACCTTGCGGACATCTTGACCCCCTACGTCAACGGCGACCAGATCCTCATCACCGGCACCGACAACGCCGGCAACCCCGTCAACGCCGTCTTCACCTTCACCGACGTGACGACGAACACCCTCGGCAACCTGGTTAACGCCATCTCGGCGGCCTTCCCCGACGCCACGGCCTCGATTGACGCCTCGGGCAACATCATGGTGGTGGCCGACAACCGCGGCCCCGGCTTCCTCGCCCTCACCCTCGCCGACGCCCCAGGCAACACCGGCCAGCTCACCGACTGGAGCGTCCACACCTTCCGCTACGTCTCCTCGGGCAACCCCGGCCCCAACGAGTGCTGGGTCGTCGAGCGCTACCCCCTCAGCCTGCCCGGCGCTCAGTTTACCTCCATCGCCTGGGACGAGGCCAGCGGGCGCTTCTACGGCTACGACTCCTCCGACAACCACATCAAGACCATCTCGCTCACCGGCGTGGTGGTGGACCTCGGCTACGTCTACGTCGCCGGCACGCGGCCCCCCGGCGCGGCCGGCACCGCCGTCACCGGCATCACCGCCCTGGAGATTGACGAGAGCGGCACCCTCTACGGCGTCAACACCACCAACCTGTACGAAATCTCGAAGGTCACAGACGGCCTCAATCCCCCAGGCCTCCCCGCCCTCATCACCGGCGTCCTCGGCCACGGCGACATCGCCGGCCTCGCCTACGACCCCAACAACGCCTCCATCCTTTACGGGGTCCGAAGCATCGGCGGCGGCGCAGACGAGATCGTCACCCTCTGGAAGAAGCCGCCCAAGCCGATGGACCTCTACAGCGTCTACATCACCGAGAGCGACCAGTACACCGAGATCATCATGTCCGTCGTCGTCCCCCAGGGCGGCAGGCCGTCGTGGAACGACCTCTCCGACGACAGCCGCGAGTGGATCGACATGTTCATGTGGAACGCGCCGAACCCGCACTACGTGGGCACGTATAACAACGTGGACTACTTCACGCCGGCGGGCGCGGGCGGCGTCATGGTCGGCGCGCTCCCCCGCGCCGTCGTCAGCGACCCCCTCACCGCCACCTACCCCCACTACCGCTACAAGCCGGTGTGGGAAGAGTACGACGGCTATTACGTCGGCAACGCCATCGGCACCTGGCCTGGCTCCGCCGTCGCCGGCACCCTCTACGCCGGCATCATGGGCACCGAAGGCCCCGACGTCCACGCCCGCGGCACCCACACGGGCGACCTCGGCTACGTCCTCATCGCCGGCACCCTCGCCGGCCGCCTCGGCGTGGACCGCTCCCTCGAGGTCGCTCACCTCGGCTTCCTATACGGCAGCATTGACGTCGGCGGCGACCTCCGCACCGTCTACATCCAGACCGACGCCGGCGCCCTCCCAGCCGGCGACGTCTGGTTCCCCTACTGGGACGACGTCCTGGACATGGACACCGAGTATGCGAACAACGTCATCCACGCTCGCGGGACGATTACCGACATCAATGTCCGCGGCGTACTGTATGCGAACGTGGTGGCCGACGGCTACGCCGGCATCCCGACCCCAGGCCAGAAGTTCGTCAACTGGAACAACCACAAGTTCGAGCCCATCCTCGAGCACGAGGGCCGCCTGCCAGAGGTCCGCGGCAACGACACGGGGCTCCCGGGGCCTTTCCGCTTCTGGTTCGACTATGAGGACCCCCTCGACCCGCTCGACGATCCCAACGAGCTCGACGAGTACTCGTTCCGGCCCATCCTCGACACGGCGGGCAACAGGACCGTCACGAACAATACCATTGACACCGCCCAGTACATCGCCTCGGAGACCGGCAACATCATCGTCTGGGGCTACCTCGACGACCAGCCCGACGAGGTCTTCGACTACTACGCCTTGCCCCTCCAGGCCGGCCAGACCGTCCGCATCCACGGTTGCGCAGGCGAGGGCATGCCCCCCATCGGCCACGTCACCGACCCCCGCCTCGGCGGCCACCCGTTCAACTACGATCCGCTCTACGACCAACTCAACCTCGAGCTCCTCTCGCCCGACGGGCTCCTGATGGGCACGTTCGGCTACGAGACCATCGAGGACCAGGGCATCGGCTCGCGCGGCACGGTGGACGAGGACCTGGTCTTCACCGCGCCCGAGGCCGGCGTCTACTACATCAAGATCGGCGACCCGCGCCCGCCCGACATGGGCGGCACCGATTACTCGCTCTTCATCACCGGCGCCACCCCCTCCACGATTGGCGGCATCGAGGTCAACGGCAACATCGTGCCGTACTTCAACCCCTACGATGGCTTCCCCGTGCGCGGGCCGGAGGGCTACTCGGTCTACGTCGGCAACGGCAACCTGGGCGCCATCTACACGCCCGCCAGCACCCTGGGCGTCGCCGTGAGCGTCGAGCGCGGCTCCATCGCCAGCTTCGAGTCCGGACAGGTCGGCTACATCATCCAGGGCACCACGATCTCGATGCCAGGCGTCGTAGTCCAGGCGCGCGACAACATCGGCCGCGTCCAGGCCCACAGCGGCAGCATCATCGGCAGCTTCCTGGCCGGCGCCGACACCGGCAACGCTCGCAACTACAACGCCTCGGTGCAAAACGTCGTCGCCTCCGAGCACTTCGGCATGGCCGGCGGCTTCGTCGTCCCCACCGCCGTCATCTCCTCCGGCAGCATCGGCGTCGTGCGCATCGCCGGCACCGTGGCGGGGAGCACCAACCTCGGCCCAGGCGTGCCGCGCTTCCAGGCCAACTACGACGGCGTGGGCGGCGGGGCCTTCATTGACCTCATCGAAGCCGGGGGCGACTGGGGCGACCTCACCGGCGGCCGCCCGCGCCTCTACCACGGCACCGACGGCAACGTGCGCTTCGTCCACGTCGCCGGCGACATCTACGAGGACTACGGCGGCTGGGTCGGCGCCCTCGAACCCACGGTCTACAGCCGCGAGACCCGCAGCTTCGCCGACGACGGCGGTGCCACCACCTCCATCACCGCCGTCGTCGAGCGCATCAACACCGGCACCCCCCAGGCCCCCATCTGGACCGAGGTGGTGACCACCGTGCAATACTGGATCATAGACGTTGACGACGCCACCGGCGGCGTCATGGCGCGCTTCCAGTGCGACGGCGACGTGCGCTTCGCCACCTCCTACACCGGCGCAATCGAAATCAGCGACTTCTTCCTCAGCGGCACCAACGCCACCGACGTCATCTCCATCTCCGGCGGCAACCTCGCCAACTTCGACGTCTATTACCTCCACGGCTCACCTGTCCTGTCCTTCATCAACTCCACCGCCGGCGACATCGTGTCGGGCAACCTCCAGGGCATCACCAACCTCATCACCGGCGGCAGCATCGGCTACACGCGCAACGCCACGAAGGCCTGGGTGAACGGCCACGACCCCCGGCCCGCCGCCGCCGACCCCACCACCTTCGGCTGGTTCCTCAACCGCACCAATGGCGTGCAGATCACCGGCACAGTGGCACTCGTCCAGGCCGGCGGCTCGCTAGGCGACCTCTTCGTCAACGGCACGGCGACGCGGGTCGTTGTCAACGCCGACCGCCTCACCGCTCAGGGCAACTGGGACGGCGTGCGTGGCACGGTCTTCACCACCACGCGGCTCGGCTACATAGACGTCGGCGACGGCTTGGCCGACGACGGCTCGGCGGCAGTGGCCCAGGCCGGCATCTTCTCTTTCGGCACCATCGGCACTGTCGCCATCTCGCGCCGCTACGAGTTCCTCAACGACCAGTTCATGGGCCTCATCAACGGCGCCATCATCGCCGAGGGCGCCGGCGTCACCGACCCCCTCGTCCCCGTAATCGAGGGCGTCATCGGCACCAACGGCGCGCGCCTGACCGCCCTGGTGCTGACGATGGACATCCCAGCGTGGCTCTCCTGGGGCGTCGCCACCGCCACCCTCGGCGGCATCGGCACCATCTCCTTCAGCGGCGCCGGCTCCGCCATCTTCGACGCCGAAATCTCCGGCGACTGGATCAACACCGTCTCGGCCTCGGCCAACTCCGAAGGCATCTGGGGCTGCTATATCTCCGCGCAGCGCGGGCGGCCCACCCTGCCCGCCATCGGCCTCGTCGAGGCCGGCGGCCCAGGCCTCCGCTCCACCGTCATCGGCGCCACTGGCGGCTCCATCGGCACCGTCCGAGGCATCGGACCCACAGGCGACGTCGTGGAAAACTTCATCGAGAGCACCGACAGCCTCCTCGCCCTCTCCGGCCGCCACATCTACGGCAACGAGTTCAACATCCCTAATTTCCTCAGCACCACGTCCGCGACCGGCAACGTCAACGCCAACACCTTCCTCACGGGCGGCATGAACTCCGTCTTCGTCGCCGGCGACGTCCTCGGCAACACCATCAACGTCGCAGGACCCGTCTACTCCTTCGTCGTCCGGGGAGAGTTCTCCTCCGAGCTCACGCTCCAAGGCCCGCGCGTCGCGCTGCTGAACCTCTTGGACGTCTTCGGCCCGCTCGGCGGCACCATCATCTCCGCCGGCAAGATCGGCACCATCATCTCCCGCACCAGCTCCATCACCGCCGACATCACGACCACGCCCGACGCGATCAACGGCGACATTGACCGCATCCAGGCCGCGCGCGCCTTCCTCGGCAACCTCTCCGTCTCAGGCACCCTCGGCCTCCTCTCCACCGTCGGCGACGTCGGCAAGAACCCCGAGCTCATCCCCGACTACGAGCCCACCGTTATCAACGTCACCAAGGACGTCCGCCAGCTCCTCATCCGCCAGGCCGCCGTCGGCACCCCCTCCCACATCTACAGCGACCTCAACATCGGCGGCAACCTGGTCTACGTCTACCTCGAAGGCGGCCTCTTCGGCGACACCACCGTCACCGGCAACGTCGAAACCTTCGTCCTCCGCGACAACATCGGCCGCGACTTCAACCTCGGCGGCCCAATCGTCACCCGCGGCAACGTCGGCGTCCGAGGCTACGTCCGCACCATCTCCCTCGCCCCAGGCCGCAGCATCCTGGCCGACTTCATCACCGGCGGCGACATCACCAACCTCACCCTCACCAACGGCAACATCGGCCGTGAGACCGTCCCCGTCGTCGTCCAGAGCCTCTTCGGCGACATCGGCCTCGTCAGCGTCACCGGCGGCAGCGTCTACGGCCAGCTCCTCGCCCGCATGTCCATCGGCACCATCCGCATCACCAACGGCCAGCTCGGCACCGCGCTTGCACCCGTGACCATCCAGGCCGCCAACGGCGGCATCTCCAACATCTCCGTCGTCAACGGCAGCATCTTCACCACCGGCATCACCGCCGGCGGCGGACCCATCCGCTCCTTCCTCGTCTCCAACACCGCCGCCGCCCCCGGCAACGTCGCCGGCACACCCGGCGCCGCCATCCGCGCCGAGACCTCGCTCGACAGCCTCAACCTCGTCAACACCAACCTCAGCGTCAACGTCACCGCCGGCTCCTTCATCCGCTCCTTCGTCGTCTCACGCGGCAACGTCACCGGCGTCATCAACGGCGAGACCGCCATCACCAACCTCAACATCACCGGCGACCTCGTCAACGCCACCGTCCGCTCCGGCGGCCTCATCCAGACCCTCACCGCCTCACGCGTCCTCAGCAGCATCATCTCCTCCGCCGTCGGCATCACCAACATCACCACCACCGGCAACGTCGCCGCCTCGCTCCTCCTCGCCGGCTATGACGTCGGCCCCAACGGCCTCTTCGAGCCGGGCGGCGTGGGCGACGACAACCCGCTCTCCGGCGGCGCCGCACGCGCCGGCAACATCACCAGCATCAACATCGGCGGCGCCTGGGACTCCTCGGTCGTCGCACTCGGCGTCGAGCCGCTCGGCGGCTCTTTCCTCGCCGCCACCGTCGCTGCCCCCGGCGAAAGCCGCCTCCGCTCGCTGACCATACGCGGCGACGTCACCGGCGCCTCCGGCGTCGTCGCCGACACCGCCCTCGGCACCATCACCACCGTCGCTCAGCCCAACGACCCCGACCTGCTGCGCCGCCTCCTGCCCGACGGCGGCAACCCGACCTACAACGCCATGGCGCTCTTCCCCGTCCACGACGCCACCAGGCCCTGGACCGGCGACATCCTCGGCATCCCCCTCACCATCACCCTCGGCGGACCCGGCCTCTTCAAGTTCGACCCAGCCACCGCCACCCTCGCCTTCGTGGACACCACCAGCGCCTCCAGCCTCAACCTCCGCACCACCTTCGGCAACGTCGTCCCCCTGCCCATCACCGTCGTCGGCGGCGACGACGACGCACTCGCCACCCTCACCCTCGGCTCCGGCGTCACCCTCGGGCCGACGACCACGGACGGCGCCGCAACCACCGCCAGCCTCAACGGCATCGCTGCCGGCAGCGCCCTCAACTTCCTCGGCGGCCTCGGCACCCTGACTAACAACAACGCCGCCGCACTCGCCAACGTCAACATCCGCGCCACCGGCCGCCTCAACACCTTCCGCACCCTCGGCGCCTTCACCTCCGGCTCCCTCATCGCCGACAGCATCGTCAGCCTCTCCGTCACCGGCGACCTCGGCGCCACCCTCACCACCACCATCGGCGGCATCTCCACCCTGCTCGTCCAGAACGGCACCCTCGGCGGCAACGTGGCCAGCCGCGACACCGTCGCCTCCGTCCGCGCCGTCGCGCCCCGCGTCGGCGGCGTCTACGCCACCGCCATCTCGGGCAACATCACCGTCGAGCGTGGCGACCTCACCACCGTCTCCGCCTCAGGCGACGTCACCAGCAACATCACCGTCCAGCGCGGCGCCATCCGCTCCTTCACCATCGTCGGCGGCGACTTCAGCAACCTCGCCAACCCCGCCGACATGAACGCCCTCCGCGCCCTCACAGGCATCGGCACCGTCTCCGTCTCCTCCGGCGACTTCTCAGGCGTCCTCTTCACCCGCGGCGCACTCACCACCCTCTCCGTTTCCGGCGGCACCCTCCGCGGCCACATCGGCGCGCTCGACGGCATCAACAGCATCCGCGCCTCCGGCGTCCTCAGCCCCCTCTCCGGCCGCGTCGAGGGCGTCCGAAACGCCCTCCTCGCCAGCGGCGCAGACATCGCATCCCTCACCGTCACCGGCGACATGGTGGACAGCTACGTCCTCGCCGGCTTCAACCCCAACGACGATGGCTACGATGCGCCCGACAACAACAAGGACGACGCCTGGCTCGACAGCTTCGCCGGCCCCGAAGGCATCATCACCGTGCCCGCCGACGAGGTCTGGGGCGGCACCCTCCGCAACGCACTCGTCACCGGCGACTTCATCCGCTCGGCCATGGGCGCCGGCGTCGGCCCCGGCGAGGACGGCTTCCTCGGCAACGCCGACGACGTCGTGGCCGGCACCGGCTACATCCTCAACGTCAACATCCTCGGCCAGGTCGTCGGCACCCCCGGCACCGAGGCATTCGGCTTCCGCGCCGCCACCCGCATTGACCGCGTCATGGTCGGCGGACAGCCCCTCGGAGCCACCGGCAACATCGTCAACACCCCGCGCATTGACCCGCCCGGCCCCCCACACGTCACCGGCGTCAACATCTACGCCGACCGCCTCACCATTGGCTTCGACCAGCCCATTGACCTCTCCACCATCCGCACCGCCTGGTTCAACGGCGGCACCCCATCCCTCAACCTCTACATCTCCCCAGACGCCAACTTCACGCCCGCCGACTTCAACGTCGCCACCATGGCCCTCCACCAGATTGACTACACCGAGGCCACAAGCCTCCTCACCCTCACCCTCCTCGGCGACACCTGGACCACCCTGAACGCCGGCACCAACTTCCTCCTAGTCCTCGACTCCACCGTCGTCGCCGACGCCTCCGGCGAACTCCTCGACGGCGACTACCTCTACACCCTCCCCAGCGGCGACGGCCTCCCAGGCGCCGACTTCATCTACCGCTTCGCCTACGGCGACCAGGCCACCGACACCGTCAACGGCGGCGACACCCGCGACAATGCCCTCGAACTCCTCCACATCTGGGGCCCCGACGACTACGCCAGCACCAGCGACTGGAACGTCCCCATGCTCGTCCACAACCAGCCCTCGTCCTGGCCCCAGAGCATCCGCATCACCGGCGAAATCGGCGACAACCCCACCCTCCCAGGCCAAGCCCGCGCCGACGACACCGACTTCTTCACCCTCGACGCCCGCGCCGGCGACATCCTCTACTTCGACATTGACAACCCCGACTTCCAAATCGCCGTCGCCAAATGGGACGGCACCGCCTGGGTGGACGACGGCGAGTGGGTCTTGGGCGTCTTCTACCCCAACTACGACTCCATCTCCGGCGCCGGCCTCTACACCGAGGACGACACCACCTACGCCCTCCAGATCCTCAACTACCCAACCTCCAGGGCCCTCGGCTCCTACGAGCTCATCATCCACCTCTTCAACGACCACAACAGCAACTTCTCCTACGCCCCGTACACGGCGCCCGTGGCCAGCCTCGGCTTCAACGGCATCTCCGCCATCGCCGCAGACACCATCCGCCCCGACACCCTCTACGCCATAGACAACGACACCAGCCAGCTCCTCTCGATTGACACCGGCACCGGCGCCGTCACTGTCGTGGCCGCTCTCCCGGCCGGCTACTCCGCCTTCCACGCCCTCGAGTTCGACTCCATCGCCCCCTTGAACGACCTGTGGGCCGTCTGCCGCAACCCCGCCAACGCCCTGGTCCTCGTGAGGATCGACGAACTCCTCGGTACCATCGCCGAAGAGCACGCCCTCGCGCCCGGCACGATGAGCGACATCACCTCTATCGCCTTCGACTCCACCGGCGTCCTCTACGGCGTCAACCCCGATGACAACACCCTCGTCACCATTGACATCACCACCGGCGCCGTCACCGTCGTCGCCCAGCTATACGACCCCGCCGCCGCCCAGGTCATCACCGGCGTCACCGGCATCGCCTTCGACGCCAACGACACCCTCTACGCCGTGGCCCCCAACATCCTCTACACGATAGACCCGACGACGGCCCAGGCCACGAGGTCCGACCCCCTCAACAACGGCGGCCTCTCTGCCCTGGCCTTCGACCCCTCCGCATTCAGCCCCACGCTCTGGTCGGTGGACAGCTCGACGGCGCCCAACACCCTCATCCGCATCCAGTTCGAGGGCGACATCACGCAGACCCCCACCCTGCTCCAGTTTGTCGGTGGCGTCGCCCGGCCCGAGCAGGTGGACCGCGACGGCCACCTCGTGCAAGTCATCACCGCCCCCGACGACCTCGACGTCTACTCACTCGGCCAGCTCGCCGCAGGCACCCACATTGACGTCACCCTCCTCACCCGCACCATCGGCTCCTACGTCCTCGCCGAGGGCGTCGTCGTCGGCGTCTTCAACTCCAACCGCGAAACCGTCGCCAGCCTCTACAGCGCCCCCGAACAGCCCATCGGCGGAACCTATCCCCTCGAGAGCTACGAAGACCTCCCAATCATCTCCGTCAACCTCCCCACCACCGACACCTACTACGTGGCCATCTGGGGCGGCGACCTGGTGTTGCCCACCGATCTCCTGCCCTACGACCTGAGCGTGGCCATCACCGCCCCGGCGCCCGCCCCGCAGGTCCAGGCCGTCTTCCTCAGCTTTGACGGCGGTAACGCCGACTACCTCGCCGGCTACTTCGGCCCGGGCACCGACACCTACCTCGACCGCTTCGAGGCCACCCTCTTCGGCTTCTACGCCCCAACCGACCGCCAGACCATGATCAATCAGGTCCTCGCCAAGATACGAACCATCTACGGCGGCTACGCCAACATCACCTTCACCACCAACCGCCCGCTCTTCGGCGAATACGCCACCGTCCTCATCGGCGCAGACCTCGCGCCCGAAATCGGCACCATGGGCATCGCCGAGCACGTTGACCCCCTCAACGGCGACCTGAGCGACATGTGCGTCGTCTTCGCCGGCGAGGTCGCCAGCTACTACCACACCGACTTCGGCTACACCATGGACGACGTCACAACCGCCATCGCCAACCTCGCCGCCCACGAACTCGGCCACCTCCTCGGCCTCAACCACCAGGAAGCCATCCTCTACAATGGCCTCCAGCTCATCATGAGCTACGCCGACCCGGTCCTCCCCGCAGCCTTCGGACGCGCCCCCTTCATGACCTCCCTCACCGGCTCCTACATCGAGTTCCCAATCGGCTACCAGAACGACGACGTGCTCCTGCGCGTCGTCGCCTGAGCCCCTCCACCCCTCACCATCCCTCGGGGGCGTGCCGCACGGCCCGCCCCCGACTGCTTTATCGGAGCCCGTTGCGTGGCGCCGCGGCCAGCACGACAACGCCAGATCCTCCCGCTCCAAAGGAGGTAACCACTTGTCAGCAGAGGAGATACGCCACGCTAACATGTCACTCTCAGTGGAGCCCGCCGCAAGAAGGCCGCTCCCCTCACCACAGCCCCTCCCCTGAGAGGTGCTCCGACAAGCTCAGCATGACAAAGGGGGGCCGTGCGGCTCGGCCCGAGACGGGCCACGCCCAAGCGACTCCGACGACGACGATTGCAGAACCAACGACTCGGAAGAGAAGAAAGAGGGTCCGGGACACGACAGGGACTCACCTTTCGGGCGAAATGGGGTGTGATCCCCTGTCGCGCCGCTGGATTGGCGCTCGTAAGCTATTCGGCGATAAGAGCTTACGGAGCGTGCCAATATTTGGCACAGAGGATCAAATCCCCGCGCACGCGCTGAGTCCCTGTGACCCACGGCCGCCGGGTGCCCTGAATCGTCGTCGTTGCCCTCGTCGTCGAAGGCGTGAGTGAGACGCCCGAAGGCTCGACGACGAGGACGACGACGATTGTGGGTTGTGCATCCTTTCACGCGGAATCCAGGCCCGTGGGGCCATCCCCATCCGTTGTGGTAGGCCGTGCATACCCGTTTTTGTCTCCTCGCCTCTTGCATGGCGCTGAGACTTGGGGTAGAATCAACGCAGTGAGGCCGAGTTGGCCAGGCGGCAGAAGCCAGGCCTCTAATAATCGGAAAGCAGCACCGCCGTGCTCCGATACCGCATGGTCGCTTACTACGAGGACAAGACCAGCGAGACCCGCCTCGCCCGCACCGTCGTGGTCATCGCCCCCGATGACCGCACAGCGGTCCAGATGGTGAAGACCGAGATCGCCCCCCTCGCCCTCGGCGGACGCGTCGCCGCCATCCACGTCGTCGAAAAGGAAGCCATCGAGCCGAAAGTGGTCTTCCAGGGCGACCCCTACATCCCCTTCCGTTGGCCCGTTGGCGAGGGCGGCGCCAAGACCCCAGGCGACCAGGCCTGACGGCCCACGCCCCCCACCCAACATCTTTCTCCTTGACAACGCCGCCAGAACCGCTACATTCATGTCCCGTGCGTCTGTTGTCCCAGCCACCCCGGCCACGGAGAAGCCATGTTCCCGTCCATCTTCACCGACGAGTTGGGCCTTGACCTCCCCGACGCCCTGCCCATCATAAAGTCCTGGGGCCTCGGGCACTGCGACCTGCGAGGCCGCGTCTTCCGCAAGGCATTCGAGGACCTCACCCCCGACGAGTTGGCCGAGGCCAAGCGGCTCCTCGCCCAGCACGGCCTGAAGCTCGGCTGCCTCCAATCCTCCCTCGCCAAGGTCCACCTGCCCGAGGGCGAGCGGCTGCGGGCCGAGGAGCGGAAGCTCGAGGGCGTGCTCCGCGCCGCCGACGTCCTCGGCTGCCGCCTCGTCCGCGCCTTCTTCTACTGGCAGCCCCCCCGCGAGCTTGAGGGGCAGCTCGCCGTCCGACCCGACGAGCTTCAGAAGGCCCTCGACCGCTTCGCCCCGCTCGCCGACCGCGCGCAGAAGGCCGGCCTCATCCTGGGCTTCGAGAACTGCGGCACCACCCCTGACGAATGCTTCGCCGTCCTCGACGCCCTCGGCGTCCCAGCCTGGGGCTTCGCGTGGGACGTGCACTCGAGCTGGGACTGCGCCGAGCGCCGCCGCGACCTCGGCGCCTTCCTGCTCCGCATGGCCCAGCGCGCCCGACTCGTCCACGTCAAGGCCCACGGCGCCGTCGCCGGCCTCGGCGAAGCCATCCCCTACGACAAGGTGCTCGCCACCCTCGACGCCGCCGGCCTCCGCGGCCCAGTGAGCGCCGAGACCCACAACCCCGACCCCTCCGTGCCACACGCCGAAATGTCCCGCCGCGTCGTCCTCGCCATCCAAAAGGCCTGGCCCACCGCCGCCCCCGGCGGCCTCTTCGACACCATCAAGCGCACGGCCGCGCCGCTCGCCAGGCCCTGGGCCTCCGACCCCGTCCGCTTCGTCGTCGTCGGACTCGGCATGGGCCACAGCCGCTCCAAGATGATCCAGGAAACCCCCGGGGCCAAGCTCCTCGGCGTCTGCGACATCGTCGAGGAACGCGCCAAGCGCACCAGCGAAGACTGCAAGGTGCCCTACGAGACCGACGTCCGCCGCTGGCTCGACAAGAGAGAGGTCGAGGCCGTCTTCGTCCTCACCGAGACCGGCAACCACGCCGCCGTCGCACTCCAGGCGCTCGAGGCCGGCAAACACGTCCTCGTCACCAAGCCGATGGAGGCCAGCCTCGCAGCCTGCGATGCGATGATCCGCCTCGCCGAGGCCAAGGGCCTCACCCTTGCCGTGGATTTCAGCCGCCGCGTCGAGCCAGGGCCGCTCTCCCTGCGGGCCGCAGTCCACAAAGGCCACTTCGGCCGCCTCCTCGGCGCCGAAGCCTCCCTCAAAATCCTCCGCACGATGGACTACTTCCGCTCCAACGGCGGCTGGCGCGGCACCCGCCGCTGGGACGGCGGCGGCGTGCTCTCCAACCAGAACATCCACCACCTCGACGAGTTGGCCTTCATCCTCGGCGTGCCCCAGAAAGTCCGGTGCAACGTCTGGACCCAGAACCACGACATCGAGGCCGAGGACCTCGGCGTGGCCACCTGGCTCTACCCCACCGGCCTCGTCCTCACCCTCTACGCCACCTCGTCCTACCCCCACTCCACCTGGTACTTCCGCCTCGAGCTCCACGGCACCGCCGGCGCCGTCATTCAGGCATCCGGCGGCCCCTTCGACCGCCCGATGGAGCGCTGGTTCCTCGACGGCGCCTGGGGCACCAAGGCCCCCGAGCGCGCCGAGAGCGAATGGCTGAACAACGTGGACAACTTCGCCGCCCACCTGCGCGCCGGCGCCCCGCTCACCTGCGACGGCCGCGAAGGCCGTCGTTCCCAGGCCATCCTCGACGCCATGTACCGCTCCGCCCTCGGGGCCGACGGCGCCTGGGTCGAGGTCGAACCCGAGCTTCACTGAAACGGAGGAACCCGACATGGAGGAGAAGGTGCAATACGAGCGGCTGCTGCCGCACGAGTTCGAGGCGCGGATCACCGCCTGCCCCGTGGTCTACGTGCCCGTCGGCTCCCTCGAGTGGCACGGGGAGCACATGGCCCTGGGCAACGACTCGCTCAAGATGCACGCGCTGTGCTGCGAGGCGGCGCGCCTCGGCGGCGGCATCGTCTACCCGCCCATCTACTACAACATCCCCGGCGTGTGCAGCGCCGACCCCACCCGCTACAGACACGACTGCACCTTCATCGGCGAGCCCGACGTGCAGCGCACGCTCCTCCACGCCACGCTCCACTCCCTTGAGCGCACGGGCTTCAAGCTCGCCATCCTCACCACCGGCCACACGCCCCGCGAGCAAATCCAGATGATGCGCGACGTCGCCGCCGCCTACGACGGGGCGATGAGGGTCCACGGCACCTGCGACATGGACTTCGGCAAGGAGATCGACTTCACCAGCGACCACGCCGCAATGTGGGAGACCTCGCTCCTGTGGCACTTCGAGCCCGCCCTCGTGGACCTCACGCAGCTGAGCCGCGACCTCAGCGTGAAGCCCTTCAACGTCTACGGCCGCGACCCCCGCACCGAGGCATCGCCCGGCCTGGGCGCCAAGGCCGCCGCCGTCATCGCACGCGACATGGCCGCCCTCGCCGCACGGCTCCTCAAGGAGTGCCCATGAAAACCGGCGCCAGCCGCCGCGAGTTCCTCGAAGACCCCGCCCCCGTGGCCGGGACGGCCATCGCCCCAGCCGTCCTCGAGGCCGCCAAGCCCGAGCCCGAGCCTTGGCAGGCCCCCCAGCGACCCAACATTCTGCTTTTCCTCGTGGACGACATGGGCTGGCAGGACACGAGCGTGCCCTTCCACTCGGCCCGCACGCCGCTCAACGACAAGTTCCACACCCCCGCGATGGAACGCCTCGCGGCCACTGGCGTCAAGTTCACCCAGGCATACGCCTCCTGCGTCTGCTCCCCCTCCCGCGTGAGCCTGATGTGCGGCCTCAACGCCGCCCGCCACCGCGTGACGAATTGGACCTTCCGCAAGGACACGCCCACCGACGCCAACCACCCCACGCTCGAGATGCCGGCCTGGAACGTCAACGGCCTGTGCATCGAGGGCGGCGTCGAGCGAGCGGTCCGCGCCATCACCTTCCCCGCCATTCTCCGCGAGGCGGGCTATCGCACCATCCACGTCGGCAAGGCACACTTCGGCGCAACCGAGACCCCCGGCGCCGACCCCCGCAACCTCGGCTTCGATGTCAACATCGCCGGCCACGCCGCCGGCGGACCCGGCTCCTACCTCTCCGAGCAGGGCTTCTCCGCCGCCTGGCGGGGCGGCGACCGCGCCTGGGACGTCCCCGGCCTCGAAGCCTATCACAACACGGGCACCTTCCTCACCGAGGCCCTGACCCTCGAGGCCCTCAAACAGCTCGACCGCGCCCTCAACGACGGCGTGCCCTTCTACCTCTACATGTCCCACTACGCCGTCCACGTCCCCTTCGCCCCCGACCCGCGCTTCATCCAGCGTTACCGCGACGCCGGCCTCGACGAGACCGAGGCCATGTACGCCGCACTCGTCGAGGGGATGGACAAGAGCCTCGGCGACCTCCTGGCCTGGCTCGAGCGCCACGGCCAGGCCGCCAACACCGTCGTCATCTTCATGTCCGACAACGGCGGCCTCTCCGCCCACGGCCGCGGCGGCAAGCCCCACACCCATAACGCCCCACTCTCCAGCGGCAAAGGCTCCGCCCACGAGGGCGGCATCCGCGAGCCCATGCTCGTCCGATGGCCCGGTGTCACCGCACCAGGCACCGTCTGCGACCGCCCAGTCATCATCGAAGACTTCTTCCCCACCATCCTCGACATCGCCGGCATCACCGGCTGGCAGGACAAGGCCCAGGTGGACGGCGTCAGCTTCACCCCACTCCTGCGCGGCGGCACACGCCCCGACCGCCCATTCTTCTGGCACTACCCCAACAACTGGGGTCCCACAGGCCCCGGCATCGGCCCCCACAGCGCCATCCGACGCGGCGACTGGAAGCTCATCTACTACCACGCCAACCGCCGCTTCGAGCTCTTCAACGTCGCCGCCGACATCGGCGAGACCACCAACCTCGCCGACGACCAGCCCGAGCGCCTCGCCGCCATGGCCGCCGAGCTCCGCGACTACCTCACCTCCGTCGCCGCACAAATGCCCACCGACAAGCGCACCGGCCAACCCGTCCCACTGCCCGCCCCATAGTGGGCCATCGATCGAAGAGGGCGTGGTCATTCTCAGACAGAACAACGTCCGTTGCCCGCGCCGCCGCCCACCGCCTGTCACTCTGAGCGGACTGAAACGGAGCGAAGAATCTGTCGAAGGGGCCAAGTGGCGTGTTGGTGGCCGTTTACGTTACGTCACGGCGCCCCTTGAGAAGTTCTTGGCACCGCCCACCTGCGGCGGTCGCGCGCTCGGAATGACACGCGGGCAAGGGGTGTTGCAAGATGGCCACGCCCAGGATCTGCCGACAAGCGCGGGTCAGCCTGGCCGCTGGGCGATGGGGGTGACTCTGAGATTGGTGGGGCCGACGTAGTTGGACAGCGGGCGGATGAGACGGTTGTTGGCGTACTGCTCCAGGATGTGGGCGGTCCAGCCCACGACGCGCGCGACCGCGAAGATGGGGGTGAACAGGTCGCTGGGAATGCCGAGCATGTGGTAGACGCTGGCCGAGTAGAAGTCCACGTTGCAGTCGAGGCCCTTCTCGTCGGCCATGACCTGCTCGATGATGGCCGAGATTTCGGCCCACCGGGTCTGGCCGAGCCTTTCGCCGAGGACGCGACACCAGGTTCGCAGGATGGCGGCGCGCGGGTCGCCGGTCTTGTAGACGCGGTGGCCGAAGCCCATGACCTTTTTCTTCGCGGCCAGGAGGCCCTTCACGTAGTCGGCGGCCCTGGCCGGCTCGCCGATCTCCTGGAGCATGACCATCACCTGCTGGTTGGCCCCGCCGTGGAGTGGGCCGCGCAGGGCGCCGATGGCGCCGGTGACCGCCGAGTAGAGGTCGGATAGGGTCGAGGCGATGACGCGCCCGGCGAATGTCGAGGCGTTGAAGCCGTGGTCAACGTGCAGGATGAGGCAGTCGTCGAAGACGCGCTCGGCCAGGTCGTCGGGGCGTCGGCCCGCGAGCATGTAGAGAAAGTTGCCCGCATGCGAGAGGCCAGGCTCGGGCCGGACGGGTGGCAGCCCGCGACGAATGCGGTGGATGGAGGCCACGATGCTGGCCACCTGCGCGGCGAGCTCCTGGGCGATCTCGAGGTTCACCTCGGCCTCGGAGCTCTCGGCCCGCGGGTCGCTGAGGCCGATGACCGACACGCACGTGCGGAGCACCGACATCGGCGGGGCCGACGCCGGCAGCTCGCCGAGCACGTGGGCCATCTGCTCCGAAAGCGGCCTGTGGGCCGCCAGCGTGCGCTTCAGCCCGTCGAGCTGCGACGCCGTGGGCAGCACCCCGCGCCAGACGAGGTAGGCCACCTCCTCGAACGTGCAGTTCTCCGCGAGGTCCTGAATCTCGTAGCCGCGGTAGATGAGCCGGCCGGCCTGGCCATCCACGTGCGAGACCGCCGAGTCCGCAGCCACGATGCCCTCGAGACCCGCCTTCTCCATAGCTTACCCCCTGTTCCCAGCGAGCGGCTTCGTCGAGCCGAGTATTGACCTCGTACATCGGTCATGTTACCCTAGAATGCGCGCGGGAGCAACTTTTCCTCCCGGAACCCCGCGCTGGGGACTCAGGGATGTACGTCCACGAGTACCAGGCTAAGGCGTTGCTGGCAGGGCGCGGGATAGTCGTGCCCGCCGGGCGGCTGGCCGCCAGCGCCCGCCAGGCGGGCGACGCCTACGAGGCCCTGCATCACGAGCGGGCGGTCGTGAAGGCGCAGATCCACGCCGGCGGGCGCGGCAAGGCGGGGGGCGTCCTGAGCGTCGGGAGCCGTTCCGAGGCCGAGGCCGCGGCCCAGCGGCTCCTCGGCTCGACCCTGGTCACCGGCCAGACCGGCCCCCGCGGGCGGCCTGTGGACAAGGTGCTGGTCGAGGAGCAGCTCGACGTGGCGCGCGAGTGCTACGTGGGCCTCTGTCTCGACCGCTCGCGCGGCTGCCCCCTGGCCATTGCGTCCGGGCGGGGAGGCGTGGAGGTCGAGGCCCTCGCACACGCCGAGCCGGGCGCCGTCATCCGCGAGTGGGGCAATCCCTTCACCGGCCTCCTGCCCTTCCAGGCGCGCAAGCTCTTCGCCGGCCTCGGCCTGCCGCGCGCTCACCTGGCGCCCGCAGTGAAGACGCTTCTGGCGCTGGCCGGCACCTTCGTGGACTGCGACTGCTCGCTCATCGAGCTCAATCCCCTGGCTCTGTGCGCCGACGGGCGACTCGTCGCCGCCGACGTGAAGATGGCCCTCGACGACAACGCGCTCAGCCGCCACCCCGAGCTGGCCGACCTGCGCGACACTGCCCAGGAGGACCCCCGCGAGGTCGAGGCCCAGCGCTTCGACCTCAGCTATGTGGGGATGGAGGGCACGGTGGGGTGCATGGTGAACGGCGCGGGCCTGGCAATGGCGACGATGGACCTCATCCGGCTGCACGGGGGTGAGCCGGCGAACTTCCTCGACGTGGGCGGCGCGGCCACCGCCGAAAAGGTCGCCGCCGCCTTCCGCATCCTGTGCCAGGACGCCCGCGTGCGGGCGATTCTCGTGAACATCTTTGGCGGCATCGTGCGCTGCGACCTGGTGGCGGAGGGGGTCATGGAGGCCGTCAAGAGAAGCGGCCTGCGCGTGCCGCTGGTCGTCCGGCTCGAGGGGACCAACGCTGCGGAGGGCCGCGCGGCGTTGGCTGCGTCGGGCCTGGAGATCGCCTCCGCGCCCTCACTCGATGAGGCCGCGGCGATGGCAGTGAGGATGGCAAAGCGATGAGCATCCTGGCCGATGCCTCAACCCGCGTTGTCGTGCAGGGCATCACAGGCCACGCCGGCGCGTTCCACGCGCGGCGGATGCGGGGCTACGGCACGCAGGTCGTCGCAGGCGTCACGCCGGGGAAGGGGGGAGAAACGGTCGAGGGGGTGCCCGTATTCGACACAATGGCCGAGGCGGTGGCGGCGACTGGTGCGAATGCCTCGGTGGTCTTCGTCCCCGCGCCGTTCGCCGCTGATGCGGTGATGGAGGCGGCCGATGCGGGGGTGGCGCTCGTGGTGTGCATCACCGAGGGCATCGCCGCCCTCGAGGTGGCCAGGGCCAGGGCCTACGTCCGCGAGCGCGGCGTGCGGATGATCGGCCCGAACTGCCCCGGCGTGGCCACCCCGCCCGACTGCAAGGTGGGGATCATCCCCGAGGCGATCCTCGCTCCAGGCACCATCGGCGTGGTGTCGCGGAGCGGCACGCTGACCTACGAGGCCATCTGGCAGCTCACGTGTCTGGGCCTCGGCCAGTCGAGCGCCGTGGGCATCGGCGGCGACCCAATCGTCGGCAGCTCGTTCGTGGACATCTTGGGGCTATTCGAGCGCGACGAACACACACGGGGCGTGGTGCTGATCGGCGAGATCGGCGGGAGCGCCGAGGAGGAGGCCGCGGAGTTCATCCGAGCCCGCATGACCAAGCCTGTCGTCGCCTTCGTCGCCGGCCGGACGGCCCCGCCCGGCAAGCGCATGGGCCACGCGGGGGCCATAGTCGCCGGCTCCGCGGGCACGGCTGACGAGAAGATTCGGGCCCTGGCCGACGCGGGCGTCCGCGTGGCCGACAACCCCGCCCGCATCGGCGAGGCAATGCGGGACCTGTTGAGGGAGCGCCGGCCGTGAAGCTCTGCGAAGGCGTAACGACCCACGACGCGCTAATCATCGGCAGCGGCCTGGCAGGCATGGCGGCCGCCATCGAGGCCCACGACGCGGGGGCCGACGTCGCCATCCTCTCAAAGGTCCACCCCCTGCGGTCACACTCGCAGGCCGCGCAGGGCGGCATCAACGCCGCCATCCGCCCCGACGACGACTGGCGCGACCACCGTTTCGACACCATCAAAGGCTCCGCCTGGCTCGCCGACCAGGACGCTGTGAGCGTGCTGTGCCGCGAGGCGCCCGACGCCATCTGGTGGCTCGCCGCCTGCGGCGTGCCGTTCACCCGCACCCCCGACGGTCTCCTCGCCCAGCGGCCCTTCGGCGGCCAGCGGCGCCACCGCACCTGTTACGCGGCCGACAAGACCGGCCACGACCTGCTCCACACCCTCTACGAACAGGTCCAGCGGCGCGGCATCGCCGTCTACGAGGAGCACTTCGTCACCCGCCTCGTCCCTGGGGAGGGGAGCTGGCCGAGCCTTGTGGCGTGGGACGTCTGCCGCGGGGAGGTGCGGCAGCTCGCGGCCCCGGCCATCCTCGTGGCCACGGGAGGCGCGGGGCGCGTCTACGGCCAGAGCTCCAACGCGCTCATCAACACCGGCGACGGCGTCGCCCTGGCCTGGCGGGCCGGCCTGCCCGTCGAGGACATGGAGTTCTTCCAGATTCACCCCACGGGGCTGCTCAACGGCATCCTGATCACCGAGGGCGCCCGCGGCGAGGGCGCCTGGCTGGTCAACGCGAACGGCGAGCGTTTCATGGAGCGCTACGCCCCGAAGTTCATGGAGCTCGCCCCCCGCGACCAGGTGGCGCGCGCGATCCAGACAGAGATTGACCAGGGGCGCGGCTTCCCCGGCTCGGGCGGCTATGTGCATCTGGACCTCCGCCACCTGGGCGAGGAGAAGATCGCCGCGCGCCTGCCGCAGATACGCGAGATCGCCATCGCCTTCGGCGGAGTGGACCCCGTGAAGGAGCCGATCCCCGTGCGGCCGACAGTGCACTACACGATGGGTGGCATCGCCACCGACACTGAGGCGCGGACCGAGTGCCCCGGGGTCTTCGCCGCGGGCGAGGCAGCCTGCGTCAGCGTGCACGGAGCGAACCGCTTGGGCGGCAACTCGCTGCTGGAGGCCGTCGTCTACGGCCGCAGGGCCGGGCGCAACATCGCCGCCGCAGCCCGCGACGGCCGCCCGCCCTCGGATGCCGCCGCCGCCGACGAGCACCGCCGCATCACCGGCATCCTCGCCCGCGACGGCACACGGCGCCCCGCCGCCATCCGGGCCGAGATGGAGGCCGTCATGCGCCGCAGCTTCGGCCTCTTCAGAAGCAAGGACCTGATGCGACAGGGCCTCCAGGACATCCTCCGCCTGCGCGAGCGGGCCGCAACCGTCGGCGTCCAGGACAAGGGGCGCACCTTCAACCACGACCTCTTCCTCCTCCTCCAACTCGAGGCCATGCTCGACGTCGCCTGGATGTGCGCCGCCGGCGCACTCCCGCGCCAGGAGAGCCGCGGCTGCCACTATCGCAACGACTTCGAGCGGCTCGACAACGAGCGCTTCCTCAAGCACACCATCCTCCGCCGCGGCCCAGACGGCGCCATGGAGCTCAGCTACAAAGACGTGACCATCGAGGACATACGCCCGCAAGCGGAGGTGAAATACTGATGCCCACCGCCACGCTGCGCATCCGCCGCCTCAATCCCGACGCCTCGCCCCAGCCCTACTGGCAGGACTTCCAGGTCGAGTGGGGCCAAGGCGACGCAGTCCTCGCCGCCCTCCACGCCATCCAGGAGAGCCAGGACGGCTCGCTGGCCTACCGCTACAGTTGCCGCGGCGCAATCTGCGGCTCGTGCGCCATGCGCATCAACGGCCAGGCCGCCCTCGCCTGCAAGACCCAGCTCGCCCGCCTCGACACGACCAAGCCCATCGTCCTGGAGCCGCTCCTCAACAGCCCGGTCATCAAAGACCTCGTCGTGGACCAGGGGCCGTTCTTCGCCTCGCTCTGCAGCGTCATGCCCTGGCTCGACCCCGGCGGCCGCGACCCCCGCGAGCCCTACACCCTCGACGGGCTGATGGGGCGCAACGACCGCGACCAGTTCCAGCGCTCCACCGACTGCATCATGTGCCAGAGCTGCTTCTCCGACTGCCCGAAGCGGGGCCAGGCCCCGCGCTTCATCGGCCCGGCCGCCTGCCTGGCCGCGTTCAAGCGCATTCATCATCCCCAGACGCCCGACGCCACCGAGCGCCTGCGGCAGGTCTGTGGGCCCGGCGGCATCTTCGATTGCGACCGCCACGCCAACTGCGTCAAGGTCTGCCCCAAGGACTGCCGCCCGATGCGGGCCATCGTGTTCCTTCAGCGTCAGGCGAAAGAGGCGGGCGTGGCGCCTGAGTAGAGGGGGAAACGCATGGGCAAGACGATTGCCGAGAAAATCCTCGGCGAGCACGCCGGCCACGAGGTGACGGCCGGCCAGTACGCCGTGGTGAAAGTGGACTTCACCTACGTCCAGGACGGCACGGGGCCGTTGACCGTGCGACAGCTCCAGGCGATGGGCGTCGAGAAGCTCTTCGACCCCTCCAAGTGCGCCGTCTTCCTCGACCACGCCTCGCCCAGCCCGCGCCTGGAGCTCTCGAACGACCACAAGTTCCTCCGCGACTTCTGCCGCCGCACGGGCGCCATCCTCTCCGAGGTCGGCAACGGCATCTCGCACACCGTCGCGTCCGAGAGCTATGTGAACCCCGGCGACGTGGTGGTGGGCGCCGACTCGCACACCTGCACCACGGGCGCGCTCGGCGCCTTCGCCACCGGCATGGGCTCCACCGACATCGCCGTCGCCTTCGCCTTCGGCCAGACCTGGATGCGGGTGCCCGAGACGTTCAAGCTCGTCTGCACCGGCCGCTTCCAGAAGGGCGTCTACGCGAAGGACCTGATGCTCGACATCATCGGCCGCCTGCGGGCCGACGGGGCGACGTATAAGGCCCTGGAGTTCGTCGGCGGCGCCATCGAGGGCCTCTCGATGGCCGGCCGCCAGACGCTGGCCAACATGGCGGTGGAATGCGGCGCCAAGGTGGGCATCGTGCCGCCCGACGAGACGACGCGCCGCTACCTCCAGGCCGCCGGCCGCGGCGAGAAGTTCCGCGTCATCCGCGCCGACCCCGACGCGGCCTACGAGCGCATCGAGACCTTCGACGTGAACTCCCTCCGCCCCATGGTCGCCCTGCCGCACTTCGTGGACAACGTGCGCGCCATCGAGGACGTCAAGGACGAGGTCAAGGTGGACCAGGTGTTCATCGGCACCTCGACGTGTGGGCGGCTGGAGGACTTTCAGATCGCCGCCCGCATCCTCAAGGGCCGGGCCCTCGCCCCAGGCGTCCGCCTCATCGCCACGCCAGGCTCGCGCAAGGTCTACCTCGACGGGCTGGCCGACGGCACGTTTGCCACCATCATGGAGACCGGCGGCGTAGTCACCGGCCCCGGCTGCGGCGCGTGCGTGGGCGTGCACGAGGGCGTGCTGGGCGACGGCGAGGTGTGCATCTCGACGCAGAACCGCAACTTCCGCGGGCGGATGGGCAACCCGAACGCCTTCATCTACCTAGTGTCGCCCGCGGCGGCCGCCGCCTCCGCCGTCACCGGGCGGCTGACCGACCCAAGAGAGTTCGAGTGAGGGCACACGGATGATCATCAAGGGACGCGCCTGGAAGTTCGGGGATGGCATCAGCACCGACCACATCGCCCCCGGGCGGCTCTTCCACCTGCGGAGCAACCTGCCCGAGCTGGCGAAGCACTGCCTGGAGGACGCGCGGCCGGAGTTCGCCTCGCGGGTGCGGCCTGGCGACTTCGTGGTCGGCGGACGCAACTTCGGCCAGGGCTCCAGCCGCGAGCACGCGCCCATCGTCATCAAGCTCTGCGGCGTCGGCGCCGTCCTCGCCAAGGGCTTCGCCCGCATCTTCTTCCGAAACTGCGTCAACGTCGGCCTCCCCGCGCTCATCCTGGACACCGACCCGATCGCCGACGGCGACGAGCTGGAGGTGGACCTCGCCACTGGCGTGGTGAAGAACCTCACGAAGGGCACGGCGACCCCCACCCCGCCGCTGCCGCCCGTGATGCGCCACATCATCGCCGATGGCGGACTCGTGGAGCACATCAAGAAGCACGGACGCCTGAAACTGGACTAGCATGGCCAAGACCGCTATCACGCTCATCCCAGGCGACGGCATCGGCCCCGAGGTCATCGGCGCCGCAGTGCGCGTCGTCGAGACCCTCTGCCCCGACGTCTCCTGGGAGCGCTATCCCGCCGGCCAGCAGGCGTGCAACGAGACGGGGGAGTTCCTCCCCGAGGCGCTCCTGGAGTCGGTGCGGCGCAACCGCATCGCCCTCAAGGGGCCGGTCACCACCCCCATCGGCTGCGGCTTCCGCAGCGTCAACGTCGCCCTTCGCAAGAAGCTCGACCTCTATGCCGGCGTGCGCCCTGCCAGGAACCGCCCGGCCGTCGCCTCCCGCTACCGTGGCGTGGACATCGTGGTGGTGCGCGAGAACACCGAGGGCCTCTACGCCGGCGTCGAACACGAGCTTCTGCCGGGCGTTGTGGAAACCGTCAAGGTCACTACCGAGCGCGCCAGCCGCCGCATCGCCGCCTTCGCGTTCGACTTCGCCCGCCGCTGGGGCCGCCGCAGAGTCACTGTGCTCCACAAGGCCAACATCATGAAGCTCACCGACGGGCTGTTTCTCGCCTGCGCGCGGGAGGCGGCAAGGGGCTGCCCCGAGGTCGCCTTCGAGGAGCTCTTGCTCGACAGCGCCTGCCTCCAGCTCGTGACAGACCCTCAGCGCTTCGACGTGCTGCTCACCGACAGCCTGGTGGGCGACATCGTGTCGGACCTCTGCGCGGGCCTGGTCGGCGGGCTCGGGCTGGCGGCGGGGATGAACGTCGGCGATGGCTGCGCGGTCTTCGAGGCCGTGCACGGCTCGGCGCCCGACATCGCGGGCACCGGTCGGGCCAACCCCCTCGCCGCCATCCTCACCGCCGCCCTCATGCTGCGCCACATGGGCAGGACCGCGGAGGCCGACCGCGTGGAGGCGGCCGTCAATGAAGTCCTCCACGACCCAGCGTCGCTGACGCCCGACCTCGGCGGCACGGCCACCACCGCCGCCGTGGCCGACGCCGTGTGCCAGAAGCTCAAGGAGTGACCCGTGGCCAAGTCCGAAATCTACGCCGGCATCTGCGGCTTCAAGACCATCGTTCACGCCGCCAGCAGCGACCGCCGCCAGGTGCGCCTCAAGGTCGAGAGCCAGTGCCCCGACGTGCTCCGCATCCGCAAGCGCCTCGAGGCCCTCACGCTCGACGCCTGGGCCGAGGTCGGCCCCTGCGACAAGCCCGACAGGTCCAAGAAGTCCCAGGTCATGGACCTCTGCGGCGAGCTGCCGCACTTCGCCTGCCCCGTCCCCGCGGGCATCTTCAAGGCCCTGGAGGTCGCCGCCGGCCTCGCCCTGCCGCGCGACGTCACCATCCGCGTCTCCCGCGACGATGACGAGAAAGGCTGAGCCGTGGAACTCCGCGCCGGCGAGCTGCTCGACATGTACTACTACCTGGTGCTCAGCCGCACCTTCGAGGAGCGGGTCTCCACCCTCTACAAGCAGGGGCGGGTCAAGGCGGGCGTCTTCTCTGGCATCGGCCAGGAGGCCATCTGCGTGGGCACCTGCTATGGCCTGGAGGACGAGGACTTCGTGGCCCCCGCCCACCGCGACCTGGGGGTGTTCCTGGTCAAAGGCGTCTCGCCGCGGGCCATCATGGCCCAGCTCTACGGCCGCGCGACCGGGCTGTCCGGCGGCAAGGACTCGGCCCTCCACGCCGGCGAGCCCGAGCTCAACGTCTTCGGCACCACGAGCATGCTGGGCGCGCAGATATGCGTCACCACCGGCGCCGCGCTCGCCTTCAAGATGCGCAAGCAGCCCCACGTGGCGGTGAGCTACTTCGGCGAAGGCGCGAGCGCCCGCGGGGACTTCCACGAGGCCCTCAACTTCGCGGGCGTCCACCGCCTCCCCTGCATCTTCGTGTGCGAGAACAACTACTACGCCTACTCCACCCCACTGCCCCTCCAGATGGCCTGCGACAACGTGGCCGATCGCGCCCTGGGCTACGGCTTCGCCGGCAAGGTCGTCGAGGGCAACGACATCCTCGCCGTCTGGCACACCATGCGCGAGGCCCTCTACCGCGCCCGCACAGGGGCCGGCCCCACACTCATCGAGTGCAAGACCTACCGCTGGCACGGCCACAGCGAGCACGACAAGGCCATGTACCGCACCGAGGAGGAGTTCCTGGAGTGGAAGAGCCGCGACCCCATCCCCCGCTTCGAGGTCTACCTGCGCGAGAAGCGCATCCTCACCGATGAGGTCAGGGGCGACGTGGCCGAGCAGGCCAGGAAGGTCGTGGCCGACGCCGTGGAATACGCCGAGCACGCCCCAGACCCCACGGCCGCCGACGCAGAAACCAACGTGTTCGGCCCGCCACAGGCAGCGGAGTGAACCGATGCCCGAGACCACGTACATCCAGGCGATTTCCGACGCGCTCCGCGAGGAGATGGAGCGCGACGAGAGGGTGTTCGTCCTCGGCGAGGACGTGGGGGCCTACGGCGGGGCCTTCGGCGTCACCAAGGGCTTCGTCGAAAAGTTCGGCTTCTACCGCTGTCTCGACACGCCGATCAGCGAGTCGCTCATCATCGGCGCAGCCATCGGAGCGGCCCTCATGGGCTTCAGGCCCGTCGCCGAAATGCAGTTCGCCGACTTCATCTCCTGCGGCTTCGACCAGCTCTGCAACCAGGCGGGCACCCTGCGCTACCGCTACGACGGGCGAGTGTGCTGCCCCATCGTCGTGCGGGCGCCCTCGGGCGGCGGCGTGGGCGGAGGACCCTACCACTCGCAGAACCCCGAGGGCTGGTTCTGCCACACGCCCGGCCTCAAAGTCGTCGCCCCGGCCTTCCCCGACGACGCCAAGGGCCTCCTCAAAGCCGCCATCCGCGACGACGACCCCGTGCTCTACTTCGAGAACAAGTATCTCTACCGCCGCATCAAGGGCGAGGTGCCCGAAGGCGACTGGGCGACGCCGCTCGGCCAGGCACGCCTCGTGCGCGAGGGCGCCGACGCCAGCGTCATCGCCTACGGCTCCGCCGTCCACCACGCCCTTGCCGCCGCCGAGCTCTTGGCGCCCGACGGCGTGAGTGTCGAGGTGCTCGACCTGCGCAGCCTCGTGCCCCTCGACAAGCAGGCCGTCCTCGACACCGTGCGCAAGACCGGCCACGCCGTCATCGTGCACGAGGACTGGCTCCGCTGCGGCTTCGGGGCAGAGGTCGCCGCCATCCTCGCCGAGGAGGCCATTGACGTCCTCGACGGCCCCATCGTGCGCGTGGCGAGCCAGGACACGCCCATCCCCTTTGCCCCCGCGCTCGAGGAGGCGCACCTGCCGAACCCCACGAAGATCGTCGCCGCCGTAAAGAAAACCCTTCGCGCGGAGACGTGAGAAGCCTTTGGCCTTCTTCAGTCGTCCTCGGCCCCCGTCCTCGTCATCGCACTCGACCCTCCCCCCAAGACCAGGAGGAGCGACGACGAGGATGAGGACGATAGGGACACGGAGCTGACGCATGCCGACGGATGTTGTTATGCCCCACATGGGCGAGTCGGTGGTCGAGGGCAAGATCCTCGCCTGGCTCAAGCAGCCCGGCGAAACCGTGGAGCCCGACGAGCCGCTCGTCGAGATCGAGACCGACAAGATCAACGTCGAGGTCCCCTCGCCCTCGGCCGGCGTGCTCCTGGCGACCCTGGCGAAAGAGGGCGAGATGGTCAAGGTCGGCCAGCGCATCGCCGTCGTTGGCGCGGCCGGCGAAGCGCTAGCAGCGCGGAGCGCGGACCTCGGAGCGCCCAGCGAGGAGCCGAGGAAGGCCCCCGCGCCGTCGCCGCCAAAGGCCGCGCCGGGGCCACCAAAGGCCGCGCCAGCCGCCTCCAGGCCTGCGCCCGCACCACCCACGCCCCCGCCGGCCCCCCCGGCAGCGAAGGACGCGCCACCCAGGCCCGCGCCCACGCGCGAGGGGCCGCTGGAGACCGGCTCCCTGGGCGTCTACGCCTCCCCAGCAGTCCGCCGCTTCGCACGCGAATCGGGCGTGGACCTCCGAACCGTCAAGGGCACCGGACGCCTCGGACGCATCACGAGGGAAGACGTCCAGCGGGCCTTGACCCCCAGCTCCCAGCCCCCAGCCCCCGCCGCCGAAACCCCGTCGCCAGCGACCTCGACGCGTCGCCCGCGCGCGCCCGAAGCGGACGAGGAGCTGGTGCCCCTGACCCCCATGCGGCGAGCCATCGCCGAGCACATGGTGCGCAGCAAGACCGTGGCGCCCCACGTCACCACCGTGGCCGAAGTGGACATGACTGCCGTCGCCGCGCTCAAGGACCAATGGCGCTCCGCCTTCGAGCAGCAGGGCGTGAAGCTCACCTACACGCCCTTCGTCCTCAACGCCGTCGCCCGCGCCCTCAAGGACTACCCCGACCTCAACGCCGAGTGGACCGACAAAGGCATCCTGCTCAAGTACCGCATCCACCTCGGCGTCGCCGTGGCCGTCGAGGACGGGCTGGTGGTGCCCGTCATCCGCGACGCCGACAAGCTGTCCCTCGTGGAGCTGGCCCGCGCGGCACAGACGCTTGCCGCGAAGACGCGGGCCGGGAAGATCGCCCCGGGCGACCTCGCTGGCGGCACGTTCACCATCACCAACCCCGGAGTCTTCGGCGCCGTCCTCTCCACGCCCATCATCCACCAGCCCCAGGCAGCCATCCTGGCCACAGGGCGCATCGCCGAAGTCCCCGCCGTCATCAACAACGGCATCGCAATCCGCAAGCGGATGTTTCTCTCCCTCTCCTATGATCATCGCATCGTAGACGGAGCCACAGCGGTGCGCTTCCTCCAGCGCGTGCGGCAGCTCCTCGAGGAGGCCGACTTTCAGGCGTAGCCGCGCGCCTCACGCTTCTGGCGGCTCATGACGGCTTGCAGGAGGCGCCGACGGGCCGCAGGCCCTCACCGGCCCTGGCCCGCGCCGGCCCTGGCTCGTGCCGCCGGCCCGGCGCAACGCGCTCCAAGCCGCCAGCGGGGGGCCGGCGCTTGACTCACCCCCGCCTTCCTGCCAGAATCCTCCGGGGCCTTTAGGGGCGGCACCGGGAGACACGAGAGGAATCGTCCTATGAGTGAGATTGGGCGAAGGGGGTTTCTGGCGGGCGCGGCGCAGGCGTTGGCCGCGCCGCTCCTCGTGCGGGCCTCCGCACTGGGGCAGGGCGGCCCCCCGCCACCAAGCGAGCGCATCGTCCTGGGCGCAATCGGCATCGGACCGCGCGGCACCCACGTCCTCCAGTGCATGATCGCCGAAAAGGACGTGCAGTTCGTCGCCATCTGCGACGTCCAGCGCTCCCGCCGGCAGGCCGTGAAGAACATGGCCGACGCGCGCTACGGCAACACCGACTGCGCCATGTACCGCGACATGTTCGAGCTGTTGGCCAGGCCCGACATAGATGCGGTGCTCATCGCCACCGGCGACCACTGGCACGCCCTGGCCTCGATCCTCGCGGCCAGGGCCGGCAAAGACGTCTACAGCGAGAAGCCCTGCGGCCTGACGATTGGCCAGTGCCAGGCCCTCGACGACACCGTCCGGCGCTGCGGCCGCATCTTCCAGGCCGGCACCCAGCGGCGCTCCGTCCCCAACTTCCAGTTCGCCGTCCACCTCGCGCGCAGCGGCAAGCTCGGCAAGCTCCACACCCTTCACGCCTCGGTCTACTACCCCAGGGTGCGCCACGACTGGCTCCCCGCCGAGCCAGAGCCGGCGAAGGAGGAGTGCGACTGGGACCTCTGGCTCGGCCCCTCGCCCTGGCGGCCCTACAACCGCCAATACGTTGCCGGCGGCTGGCGCGGCTTCGACGACTTCGACTCCGGCGCCACCCTGCTCGACTGGGGCGCCCACACCCTCGACCTGTGCCAGTGGGCCAACGCCGCCGACGGCTCAGGCCCCGTGGAGTTCGTCCCCTCCGACGCCAACATCACGGCCCGCTACGCCAACGGCGTCAAGCTCGTCCTCGATTTCCTGCGGACGCCGTTCGGCGACCGCGCCCCCCACTATCGCACGGCCCTCGGCACCTGCCCGGTGCGCTTCGAGGGCGACGAGGGCTGGATCGAGACCGGCGACGCCGGCGCAATCGAGGCGCGGCCCGAGGCACTCAAGGCCGAGATGCACAGCTTTGCACGAGCGGTCGGCACCGACGCCGCCGGCCACACGCGGAACTTCCTCGACTGCGTGAAGACGCGGCGCGATGCGGCGGCCAACAGCCGCGTGATGCGCTCGTCCCACATCGCCTGCCACGCCGCAGCCATCGCCTGGCTGCTCGGCCGCAAAGTCGCCTTCGACCCCGCCAAAGAGGAGTTCGTGGGCGATGCCGAGGCCAACCGCCTGCGCGACCGCGCCATGCGCGAGCCGTGGCGCATCTGACCGCGCCGCGGCTGCCCCTCGACAGGCCCGGGGCGCCCCGGGCCTATCGTGGGGCCTTGCGGATCGTCGTGTTTACAGCCGGGCGCTCAGGGGATATAATGGTTCGGGCTGGGGGCGTGCGCCACAGGACGAGATGAGACCTCCGAAGCGCGCGAGACTTCGGAAACCTGTGCGATGGAGGCAACTAGGATGACACGGGCGCTGGCGGTCGGCTTGGGCCTCGTCGTGTGCGGCATCGGGTGCGCGCCACGCCGCGACTTGTCGCCCGGCGCACGCTCGCTGCGCGGCCAGCTTGCCAGGAGGACCATCACCGTCCCCGTCTGGGGCGAGGACGTGGCGGCTGAGCTCGCGAGCAATGCCCACGACTACGCCGGCAAGACGCTAGCCGTCGAGCGCGCCTATCTGGACCCGCGCGGTACCTTGCGCATCGGCAAGGACCTGTCCCAGTTCCCCCTCGCCGGCGGCGGCACGGCTCTCGTGCCCACGCCAGGCGTGCCACCCTGGCTGCGGGCTTGGACCGCAGCCCCGCTGAAGCTCCGCGGCGTCCTTCAGCCGCCCCGCCAGGGCGACGAGAACCGGCCGGCCCCCGATCTCGTCGTGCGCGCGGAGAGCATAGACTTCGCGCATCCGCTCGAGCTCGCCTGCGTGCAGGTCGAGCGCGGCAAGGAGGCCACCTGGCTCGTTGCCCACGTGGAGAACTACCGCGGCGAGGGGGCCAGGGCCACCGTCGAGCTGCGCTTCGCCGACGCCACGGCGCGCCAGCGCCTGCCCGCCATCGCGCCCGGCGGGGCGGCGACCGTGCGCCTGAAGCTCTTCGACAGCGCCCCTCCCGAATGGCTGAGGCTGCCCCCAGAGAGGCGCTCGCTGAGGCTCGTCTTCGACGACGGCTCGGCGACGAGTGTGGACGTGGGCAAGTGGCTCGAGGGGCCGGCCGACTCGCTGCTCGACTGGGGCTACAGCTTCACGCCCCCGGCCTCCGCCGTGATGGCGCTCTCGGCCGACAAGCCCGAGGCCGAGCTCGAGCGCTTCGCCGCCCTCGAGCTGCGGTCCTACCTCGCACAGTTCACCGACGCGAACATCGAGCCCCGCGAGCCGGAGGCACAGGAGGCGTTGCCCACCCTGCCCCTGCTCGTCGTGGGCACGGCGCGTTACAACGCCCTCGCCGCTCAGCTCATCCGCCAGGCCGGCCTCGAGGCCCGCCTGCGCGAGCTTGGCCCCGAGGGCTATCTCCTGAAGAGCCTCCAGCATGGCGGCCAGCCCGCCCTCCTGGTCACTGCCGCGACCCCGCGGGGACTCGTCTACGGCGTCTACGCACTCCTCGATCACTACGGCGTGCGGTTCTCGATGTTCGGCGCTCGCCTCCCTGCGCGGACGGCCTTCCGCATTCTGGACGTGGACGAGGCCCGCGGGCCGCTGTTCGCGCGCCGCAGCCTCGTGGCCGAGGGGGCCGAGCCAACCGCTCCCGCCCGCTGGTCCCAATGGCAGTGGCTCGCGATGATTGACCTGGCCGCGAAGAACCGCTTCAACGAGGTCGTCTTCCCGCTCGACGGCTTCGAGGGGACGTTTGCCTACGAGCCCGGGAGGTCGCGGGCGGCGGTCTTCCCGTTCGAGGTCAGCCCCCCGCACTCCTGTCTGGCCGAGGCCCTCCTGGCCCATCAGCGCGGGTTGGCCGTGCTGGCCGACTATGCGCGGCGGCGGGGCATTGACGTGGCCTTCGCCCGCCGCTCGCCGGGGGGCGCCCTCCTGCGGGTTGCGGCGCCGGCCTGCCTGACCGGTTGGACGCCGCCCGAGGGGATCGGGCAGCCGGTCGCCGTGCTTGATGATCCGGGCGACTTCCTCGGCCTGGCGCGCGTGGAGGAGACGGCTCGGGCCGCCGGCGCGCTCCTGGAGGGGAAGGCCCCGGCGATTGCCGCACCCTATCGCAGCGGGGCGATGGCGCGGGTCTCTTTCCTCGCAAGGTTCGCGTGGGACGCGGCCTGGACGCCCGAGGCCCACTTCCGCCGCTGGGCGGCCACCTTGTGCGAGGGCGAGGCCGCCGATAAGCTGGCCAAAGCCGTCCTCGAGGGCGACCGGCTCGACGAGGACATCCTGGCCGCGGTGCCGAAGCCATTCGGCCTCGGCGCGCCCCTCGTCCTGCCCGTCGAGGAGCGTGACCTGGCCTGCGACTGGGGGGCGCTGCGCGCGCGGGCGACCGGCGCGGCCGTGGGGGCGCAGCTCCAGGAGCTGAAGACCCAGGGGCGGAAGCTGCGCGAGCTTCAGGCCAGGCTCGAGCCGCTCTATGCGGCGTTCCGCGAGGCCCTGGGCGCCGTGGCTCCGCCCTGGGAGGGGCCGCTCTTCGAGACCGCGCCGGCCGCGCAGCGCGGCGACAGGATCGCGGAGGCGATGAACCGCTTCCGAGCGCTCCTGGGCGCCCTGGCCTCGGTGCAGGAGGCCACTCTTGCCTACTACGCGGGCCTGGCGGAACCCGCCGAGGCCCTGCCGCAGCTCGTGGTGGCCGCAGGCAAGTACCGCAAGGCCCGCCGCATCCTCCAGTGGGTGCTGAGCCGCGTGCCGCACAGCGAGATGGCGCCCACCCTTGCCGCGCTGGCCGATGGGCTCCGGGAGCAGGCGGGCCGCCTGGGCGAATGGCTCGGCCCGGCCGCCGAGGCCGAGCCAGGGGCGCGCCTCACCCTCGCAGGCTCCGACGCCATCGTTCATCTGCTCCGCACGCGCGGCGAGGACATCTTTGCGGCCTACAAGCTGGCGGGCGAGGAGGTGGTGCACCTGCGTCTGGGCACAACGGAGGCGCGGGTGTTCCGCCGCGGCCAGCCGCCGAAGACCCTCCGCGCCGAAGGCGGGGTTTTCCTCCTGGCCGTCAGCACCGTGCCCACCTACGTAGTGGTCAAACGCGCCGCGTGGCCGGGTCAGCCTGCACCATAGGCTTTGCGGACTGCGGACTTCGGACTGCGGATTGGGGATTGGGGATTGGGGAATCTCGGATTGTGGGACCGCGGATTGCGTACTGCGTGTTGCGTATGGCGTATTGCGGAACAAGGATTGCTGAATGGCGAGAATGGACGAAGATGACCTCTGCGAGCGGTGCGGCCGGTGCTGCTATGCGAAGCTGATCATCAACGGGGAGATTGTCTACACGCCCTTTCCCTGCCCCTATCTCGATGAGGCCACGCGCCTGTGCACGGTGTACGAGCAGCGGCACGAGGTGAACCCCGACTGCCTGCCGCTCGAGATGGGCATCCGCCTCGGCGTCTTCCCCGCCGACTGCCCCTACGTGCGGGACCTGCCCGACTATGTGCCGCCCCGCCTCGGCATGACGCCCGAGGAGATCGAGGCTTACGCCGACGAGGTCGGGCGGGTCCAAGGCGGCGGGAAGTTGGCCGCCGGTCGGCCTAGCGGGGCGCGGGCCCGCGGGCGGCGAGGGCCTGGGCGAGCGCGGCGTCGAGCTCCTCCAGCGTGAAGGGCTTGCGGAGCACCGCGCGGAAGCCGTGGTCGCGGAAGTCCGCCAGCACCGTCCCCTCCGAGTACCCGCTGCATGCGACGGCTGCTACTTCGGGGTCGAGCTTGCGCAGCGCGCGGAGGCATTCGTCGCCATTCATCGCCCTGGGCGCGAGGAGGTCAAGGATGACAACATCGAACGGTTGCCCAGCCTCGCGGGCCTTAGCGTAGAGCTCCACGGCCTCGGCGCCATTGGCCGCGCAGGCAACCTGGTAGCCGAGGTCGCGCAGGAGGCCCGCGGCGCCGCGGCGAATGATGGCGTCGTCGTCCATCAGCAGGACACGGCCGCCGCTTCTCCCCGACCGCTCGGCCGGCGGATGGCCAGCGGGCGCCGTCTCGGCCGGGGCGGGCTCGACTGCGGGGAGGTAGACGCTGAAGGTCGAGCCGCGGCCGAGCTGGGACTCGACGCCAATGTGGCCGCCGTGCTTTCGGACGATGGAGTATGACGCGGCGAGGCCGAGGCCCAGGCCCCCCTGCTTGGTGGTGAAGAAAGGGTCGAAGACCCGCGCCTGGCATTCCGTGGGGATGCCGACGCCGTGGTCGCGGACGCACAGGCACACATAGGGGCCGCCCTCCACGGGCAGGGGGCCGCCGGGGCGGAGGCGGACGTTTTCCGCACGGACCTCGATGGTGCCGCCCTGAGGCATCGCCTGGCGGGCGTTGACCAGGAGGTTCTGGACCACCTGCGCTATCTGCCCGGCGTCGGCGTGGGCCGGCCAAAGGTCGTCCGGGGCGTGTAGGTCGCAGCGGACGTCCGAGCCCGCCAGGGCGAGCTCGGCGGCCTCGCGAATGAGCGGGGCGAGGTGAACGCGGCTGCGGATGGGCGCGCCGCCGCCCGAAAAGGTCAGGAGGCGCTGGGTGAGGTCCCTGGCGCGCTCGGCGGCCCGCTCGGCCTCCGCGAGCGCCCGGGCGCGTTTGGCGCCGGCGCTGCGCCGGGCTACCCCAAGATTGGTCAGGACGCCCGCCAGCAGGTTGTTGAAGTCGTGGGCGATCCCGCCGGCCAGCAGGCCGATGGACTCCAGCTTCTGGGCCTTGAGCATCTCCTGCTCGAGCTTTCGCCGCACGGTGACGTCGCGCACAACGGTTACGACACGTACGACCACCCCATCCTCGATGACAGGGATCTTGCGCGTCTCGGTGAAGACCTCTTGGCCCCCGACCCGCGTGCTTTCCTCCGTCACGAGGGTCTCTCCCGTCTCGAAGACGTGGCGGTACTCCTTGCAGACGGCCTCGGGGAGGAAAGGGAAGACCTCGAAGAGGGTGCGCCGCTCGGCCTCCAGGGCGATGCCGAGCTCCCGGCCCCACTCCTTGAAGCGGCGGTTGATGAGCACGAGCCGGAAGTCCCGGTCAACCACGTGGATGGCGTCCCCGAAGGAGTCGAGCGTCGAGCGGTATTGGAGCTCGGAGAGGCGCAGGGCATCCTCCGCCCGTTTCTGGTCGGTGACGTCGCGCCAGATGCTGAGGATGTAGTCGCGGCCCCGAATGGCGATGTGGCGGCAGCGGACCTGCACGTCGTGGACCTCGCCGTTCTTGCCGCGCTGCCGCGTGCAGAAGAAGTCGTGCCCCTCCCGCACAACCTTGTCGCACCGCCGGAGGAACTCCTCTGGGGACCCGAGCACCTCGAACTCGTGGAGAGGGAGGCGCGCGAACTCCTCGCGGGTGTAGCCGAGGTTCTCGTGGGCGCGGTCGTTGAAGTCCACGATCGCGCCCGTGGCGGCGTCGAAGAGCACTACGGCGTCGGCGGCCTGCTCGAAGAGGGCGCGGTAGCGCTCCTCGCTCTCCGCCAGCGCCTCGGTGGCAAGCTTGCGCTCGGTGATGTCGCGGGAGAAGCCGAGGACGAACTCCACCTCCCCGCTCGGCCCCCGGAGGGGCACCAGGCGCGAGTTGGCCCACAGACGACCCGTTGGGAACACGATCCAGTTGTCCACCGAGTAGCTCTCGCCGGTCTCGAAGACCCGCCGCAGGCTGGCCGCCTGGTGGGCCGAGACCTCGGGCGGGAACAGCTCGGCGCGCCGTCGGCCCTCCAGGGCCTCGGGCGCCGCCCCGAACAGGCGAGCCGCGGCAGGGTTCACATAGCGGACGACATCCTCACGGTCAACCATGAAGATCAGGTCGTGCGAGGCTTCGAGGAGAGAACGATAGACGGCCTCGCGGGTCGCGATCTCCGCGGCGCGGCGCCGCTCCTCGGCGAGCTGGGCCTCCAGCTCGGCCACCCGGTCGAGGGCCCGGCCCGTGGCGCCAGCGGGCTCCCCCTCGTTCGCGTGCTTGCCTTGCATCGGGATGCGGCCCCCCTGGTGCCCGGCCCCCAACACCTGATTATACCGCCTGCGCAGCAGGCGTCAAACCCCGAATCGAGTAGAAGCGCTTGACAAGCGGGACTCTTGGGTCATGATAGGGGCCGGTTTGAGCTCCCGGATTGGCGCCGCGCGGGGCGGGGCCCGCCGGCCTCGATGGAGGACAACTGATGGAAGCGGCAAAGGCGTCTGGGCGGCAGCGCGGCGCGGGCGCTCGGCTCGGGGAGCTCGCGCTCAAGGCCCTAGGCTTCTTCGTCATCCTCGAACCGATCTGGATGCTGCTGCCGTTCGCGGGCTTCCTCTACGGCTCAGTGCTCCAGATCGAGCGGCTGAATCAAAGCCCTTACACATCCTGGCTCACGCACTTCGTCTTCCCGGTGATGACCCTTGGCCCGGTGGGGCCGCTGCTGGTCATCGTGGGCCTCGTGCTGTTCCTCATAGGCGCGGGGCAGATTTACACGGCCAAGCTGCGAAGGTCCGGGCTGGTGACGGGCGGGCTCTACCGCTTCGTGCGGCACCCCCAGTATGTCTCGCTCACGCTCTTCGGCCTCGGCGTGCTGCTGGCCTGGGGGCGGGCGATGATGTGGCTGGCCTTCTTCCTGATGATGTTCCTCTACTACTGGCTGGCGCGCAGCGAGGAGCGCGCGTGCATCCGACTCTTCGGCGATGCCTACGAGCGCTACCGCGAGCGGACGTCCTTTGTCATCCCCGGCGACAAGGCGCTGCGCCCCCTCGGGGCGTGGCTGGCGCGCCTGAGGCTGCCGGCGCCGGCGCGCGTGCTCGTGGGGCTCGCCTGCACGCTGCTCATCTGCTTCGGGCTGATGTGGCTGATTGACGCGGTGAAGCGTGCGACGCGCACCGTGCCCTACCTGACGGCGACGGTGGCGCTCGGGCCGAGGGACGAGGCCGCCGCCCGCGCAGAGCTAACGGGGGGCGAGGCGGCCGGGGTGCCCTTTGTCCAGTCGGGCCGCATTGTCGTGGTTCGCGGCCCGTACCGCAATGCCTCGGCCAGCGGCTTCGCCGAGCGGGTGGCGCTGCGCCTGCGAGAGTCAAAGACGTTGGCCGGTTTCCTCGCCTTTCTCGACGAGCCGGGCGATGATGTGGTGATCGTTTTCTGTGGCCCCTACGACAAGCCGCCCGAGGGTGAGAAGGGGATGCCGGGGATGCACGCCGGGGGCGCGCCCGGGGGGCGCGGGCCGGCGCCCGACCCGCACGGCCCCGACCGCGTGCGGCTGATCCTCATGCGCTGCTCCCTAGCCGCAGGGGCAAGCGTGGGCGACGCCTTTGCAGACAAGGCGAAGCGCACCATTCGCCGCGGCTGCGTCGCCCAAGTGAATCTGGCCAAGCCCGCGGGCGAGGACATCGTGGAGGGGGACGGCCACCCGCGCGGGCCGGGCTTCCCCGGCGAGAAGCTGTGGGGCTTCTTCCTCGGGCAGCTCGCGGCGCAGCCCGCGCGCCCGCGGGAGGGGCCGCCCGTGGCGCCAGGCCGCGCGGAGAGCGGGACGCTGGTGCTGGTGCAGGCGCCCATCATGAAGACGCGGCTCGACTTCGCCAAGACCGTGCTCTTCCAGCCGCAGAGCGGCGTGCCGGCCTTTGCCACGGAGCTGCGGGACCGCCTGGCCGCCTCGGCACAGTTCCGCGAGCAGTTGCGCAAGAGCGGCGTGGGGGGCGACGTGGTGGCCGTGGCCTTCCCTCGGCCCGGGCCGAACTGGTATCGCGAGCACCACCACAGGCCGCAGGTCAGCATCTTCGTCATCCTCGCGCGGCTCTCACACGCGGGCGACATCAAGGGGCTCTTCAGCCGCGAGGGGCGCGAGCTGCTCAGCGCCTTCATCGCCGACGTGGACTTCAGCATCGAGGCGCCCGCCGACTTCGTCGCCGGCATCACGGCCATCGGCCGCCGGCGCGACCTCGAGGAGCGCTGGCGCTTCTTCCTCAGCGGCGTCTGAGCGCGCCTTGACACGGCCCAGGATGCCCGTAGAATGGAGTCTGGGGACAAGGCACAGGGAGCCAGGCCATGGTTTGGCGCTACGCATTGGGGATCGTGATTGGCGGGGCGATCGGGTTCGTCGTCGGACGCTTCGCCCGAGGCGGCACCTGAGCGCTGACGTGCAACCCCTACGTGAGCGCGTTGGTGGGCGCACTCATCGGCGCGCTGCTCGCGGGGACTGGTGCCGTGAGCACCGAGACCAAGCCTTGACGCGGGCACCCACTACCCGTGAAGCGCCCCGCACAGGGAAGCACGAGCGAGCAAAGGGGCCGGCCGTTGCACATTCAGTTCCTCGGCGCCGTCCGCACCACGACCGGCTCGATGCACCTGTTGGCCGTGAACGGCGCCCGCGTGCTGCTCGACTGCGGGCTGTTCCAGGGCAAGCGCAAAGAGGCATTCGAGCGCAACCGCAACCTGCCGTTCGACGCGGCGCGCATTGACGCCGTGGTCCTCTCCCACGCGCACATAGACCATAGCGGGAACCTGCCGACGCTGGCCCGCCACGGCTTCCGCGGCCGCGTTTACGCCACGCCCGCCACGGCGGACCTCTGCGACATCGTGCTGCGCGACTCGGCCTACCTCCAGGCCCGCGACGTGGAGTTTGTGAACAAGCGCCGCGCACGCCAGGGCAAGAACCCCTTCGAGCTCCTCTACGACATCGAGGACGTCGCGCGCGTGATGGCTCAGCTCGAGCCCGTCGCCTACGGGCAGCCCGCCGAGGTCGCCCCCGGGCTCACCATCACGTTTCACGACGCCGGCCACATCCTCGGCTCGGCCCTCACGGAGATTCACGCCAGGGAGAACGGCTCGGCCCGCCGCATCCTCTTCACCGGCGACCTCGGACGCCCTGGTCTCCCCATCCTGCGCGACCCCGTCGTCGTGCACGGCGCCGACACGCTCATCACCGAGAGCACCTACGGGAACCGGGTGCACCCGCCTCTCGAGGACGTCGAGGCCAAGCTCGCCGGGCTGGTGAACGACGTGTGCCGCGCCGGCTCCAAGCTCATCATCCCCTCGTTCAGCGTCGGGCGCACCCAGCAGCTCCTCTACTACCTCGATGACCTCTACCGTCGCAAGGCGATCTGCGAGCTGCCGGTGTATGTGGACAGCCCGCTCTCGACGCGTGCGACCAAGGTCCACGAGCGCCACCCGGAGTGCTTCGACGAGGAGACCCTGGCGCGGCTGCGGCGGGGCGACTCGCCCTTCGCCTTCCCCGCCGTGCACTTCATCACCGAGGTCCGGGAGTCCATGGCGCTCAACGGCCGTCCCGGCCCGATGATCATCATCTCGGCCTCGGGGATGTGCGAAGGCGGCCGCATCCTCCACCATCTTCGCAACAATATCGCGGACCCCAGAAACATCGTCCTGTTCGTCGGCTTCCAGGCGACCGAGACCCTGGGCCGTTACCTCATCGAGGGGCACCCCGTCGTGCGCATCTTCGGCGAGGAGCACCCCGTCCGCTCGCGGGTCGCCTGGATCAACGCCTTGAGCGCCCACGCCGACCGCGAGGAGATGCTGGCCTACTTCAGGGCCGTGCGGCCCACCTTCCAGCGGGCCTTTGTCGTCCACGGCGAGCTGGCCAGCTCCGAGGGCCTGGCCGCCGGCCTGCGCCAGTTGGGCATCCCCGACGTGACGATTCCACAGCCAGGGCAACAGGTCACTCTCTGATGGAGCGAGGCTCATGAGAGAGAAGCGCTATCATCCCCCAGGCGTCCCGCCCGGCACCCTCACCCCCGCGGCAGAAAGCGTCGTCCCCAAGACCATCCACGTCATCCATTACGCCCTCGGCACCATCGAGGAAGCCGATGTCACGTCCGTCGAGGACCTCGAGCGTTTCCGAGACATGTCGGGGGTGACGTGGGTGAACGTGGACGGGCTAGGGAACGTGGAGCTGATTCGCGCGCTGGGCGTCTTCTTCCGCCTGCACCCCCTGGCGCTGGAGGACGTGGTGAATGTGCCCCAGCGTCCTAAGCTCGACGACTACGGCGACCACCTCTTCATCGTGACGCGCATGCTGGAGTTCCGCCAGGGCGAGCTCCAGGCTGAGCAGGTCAGCCTCTTCCTCGGCGAGAGCTTTGTCGTCACCTTTCAGGAGACGCCTGGGGACTGCCTCGACCCCATCCGCGAGCGGCTGCGCAAGGGCGCGGGCCAACTGTGCCGCGAGGGCGCAGACTTCCTGGCCTACGCCATCCTCGACGCGATAATTGACAACTATTTCCCGTTCCTCGAGAGCTTCGGCGAGACCATCGAGGAGCTCGAGGACGAGGTGGCCGAGCAGCCCACCCGCCGCACCCTATCGGAAATCCACGACGTCAAGCGCGACCTGCTGAACGTCCGCCGCTGCATCTGGCCCCTCCGCGAGGTCGTCAACGACCTTATCCTCAGCGGCAGCCGCCTAGTCAAGAAGGCCGCCCGCGTCTACCTGCGCGACTGCCACCAGCACGCCGTCTACATCCTCGACGTCCTCGAGACCTATCGCGAGCTCGCCTCCAGCCTCGTCGAGGTCTACATCTCCAGCGTCAGCAACCGCCTCAACCAGGTGATGAAGGTCCTCACCGTCATCGCCACCATCTTCATGCCCCTGACTTTCGTCGTTGGCATCTACGGCATGAACTTCGAGCACATGCCTGAGCTCCGCTGGCGCTGGGGCTACCCGGCCGTGTGGGTTGTCATGATCCTCGTCGTCCTGTTCATGCTCTGGCTCTTCCGCCGCAAGGGCTGGCTCGGAAGGGAGAAAGAAACGTGAACGCCGCGCCCGCCATCGTCCTGCTCGCTTGCCTGGCCCTACCCCTCGCCGCCCTGGGCGAGGGGAGCGCCGAGGACGTGCGCCGCGAGCTCGACCGCGAGCCGCGGCGCGACGAGAAGCCCTTCGCCCCGCCCGACGGCGCCGCTGTGGGCCTGAACCCCCCAGCCCTCGTGTGGCTACCCCTCAAGAAGCGCCCCAGGGCCTACACCGTCCAACTCGCGCGCTCGCCCGAGTTCCCCGACGCCGCCACCTCCACGGCCGAGGCCCCCATCAGCGTCCACATCCCCACCAGGCCCCTCGACCCTGGGCAATGGCATTGGCGCGTCGGCGTGCGGCTGCCCGACGGCTCGATGGCTTGGGGCAAGAGGCGCAGCTTCAGCGTGCCCGACGACGCCGAGCGGTGGCCGTTTCCCGACATCGCCGCCCTCGTCGCCAAAGTGCCGAAGACCCACCCGCGGCTGCTCTTCCCCGGCAGCGAGCTCGACCGCGCCCGCCGCGACTGCCAGACGACCATGAAGAAGGAGTTCGACCGTCTCCTCCGCGACGCCGAGCGCTGCCTCGGCGAGCCCCTCGTGCCCGAGCCCGACTTCCTCCGCAAGACGGGCACCGAGCGCGGCAACGAGTACGCCGGCATCTTCCGCGCCACGCGCCCCCCGATGGACAAGATGGAGACCTGCGCCCTGGCCTATCTCCTCAGCGGCCAGCGGCGCTTCGGCGACGAGGCCCGCCGCCGACTCCGCCACTTCTTCGCCTGGGACCCCAACGGCTCGACCAGCCTCTCCCACAACGATGAGCCGGCCATGTGGGTGATGCAGCGCGGCACCCGCGCCTACGATTGGGTCCACGACCTCCTCACCCCCGAGGACCGCGCGAAGATCGAGCCGGTGATGAAGACACGCTGCGAGCAGTTCCTCAAGCGCCTCACCGGCATGCCCTTCGAGAGCCGGCCGTTCAGCTCCCATCCTGCCCGCGACGTGGGCTTCCTCGGCGAGGCCGCCCTCTGCTTCATCCACGAGTGGCCCGAGGCCCGCAGCTGGCTGGAGTACGTGCTGAAAATCTACCGCTCCGTCTTCCCAGCCTGGGCTGCCGACGACGGCGGCTGGCAGGAAGGCCCCGGCTACTGGGGCGCCTACATGGGCTTCGCCCTCCACTTCGCCGCCGCACTCCAGAAGGCCACGGGCGAGAGCATCACCCGCAAGCCCTTCTTCCGCAACACCCCCTACTATAAGCTCTACGCCAACCCCCCGCTCGCCAGGATGTCACCCTTCGGCGACGGCCAGCACAACCCCGCGGGCGCCGGCTGGCTCATGTACGCTTTCTCGACCCTCCTGCGCGACCCATACGTCCGCTGGTACGCAGAGGCCCAAGGCTCCGGGCCGGGCAGCGGACCGCTCGGCTTCGCACTCGCCGACCCCACCCTCCAGGCCAAACCGCCCAGCGACCTGCCCCAGGCCCGCTGCTTCCCAGGCGCAGGCCTCGTCGCCATGCACACCAACCTCGCCGACCCGAAAAGCGACGCCTGGCTCGTCATCCGCTCCAGCCCCTTCGGCTCCATCTCCCACGGCCATGCCGACCAGAACGCCTTCTGCATCGAGGCGTTCGGCGAGGCCCTCGCCATCCCCTCCGGCTACTACCCCTGGTACGGCTCCCCCCACCACGAGCGCTGGACCCGCGAGACCAAGGCCAAGAACTGCGTCACCATTGACGGCGGCGTCGGGCAGACGAAGCGCTCGTGGGACGCCAACGGGAAGATCGTCCGCTTCGCCACAAACAACCGCTACGACTACGCCCTCGGCGACGCGACCCCCGCCTACAGCGGCCGCCTCACCAAGTTCCTCCGCCACGTCATCCACGTCCGACCCAATGTGGCACAGCCGCCTTCGGCTGTGGGCACGGTCTTCATCATCGTGGACGAGCTCGAGGCCCCGAAGCCCGTCACCTTCGAGTGGTGGCTCCACGCTCTGGAGGAGATGAAGGTTGACGAAGCGAAGCGCGAGGCCCTCATCCGCCGCGGCGACGCCCGCCTCCTCGTGAGCTTCCTTCAGCCCCATGAGCTGGCCTTCGCGCAGACTGACAAGTTCGACCCGCCCCCCGAGGACAAGAAGCCCAACCAGTGGCACCTCACGGCGTCCACCAAAGCCAAAGCCGCCTCGGCCCTCTTCTTCACCGTCCTCCGCCCCCACCGCGCCGCCGACGAGGGGAAGCTCCCACCCCTCCGCCGGGCCGAGAAGGATGGCACACTGACCGTCTCCTGGACCCAGCAGGGCGTCGAGCACCGCGTCTCAATCGGGCCGGAAGGCATCCGCCTCGACGGCGTGGGGCTGAGGTAGGATGTGCATACTTGCACACCACCGTCCCTCCCCGTTCAGCGTGCAGGTATGGACGCCCTACCGCGTCACTGCCTGAAGTCTTCACGGAAGCGGCGGAGGAGGCCGTCGAGGGTCCCCTTGAGGAAGTAGAGCCGCTGGCGGGTGGTGGCCTTGCCGTTCGGTGGCACGTCCACGGTCGAGTCGGTGTGAAGGCAGGTGAAGAGGGTGTTGGTGGCCAAGGAGAAGTCCCGCCCGTCGCATCGGGCGCTGGCGATGACGGCCTGGCCATCGCGCGAGACGACGGCGAGGAGCGCCCAGCGCAGGCCCGCGCCCAGCTCGCGCATGTCCGCCCCCGTGATCCAGCGGACGCATTGGCCGCCCCGCGATAGCCGCCGCATCGGCACCCACTTGCCGTCGGCCCCCAGCGCCCAGGTCCGCCGCTGCTCGAGGTCGTAGAACATCGGGTGGCCCTGGAGGTTGAAGCAGGAGCTTGTGCGGAAGGTGGCCGGCTTGTCGGTGAGGTTCGTGGCCGTGAAGAGCTGGTCAACGCGGTCCTCGCCGGCGCTGAACTCGGCGTTGAGGCGGAACTCCTTGAAGCGCATTTCGTAGCTGGGCCTGTCCTTGGCCCAGGCCATGTCGGGGGCGTCGCGCCAGCTCAGCGCGCCCTGGCCGTTCCAGATGATCGTCTCGGGGGCCGACAGGGCGAACGCCTCGCGGCCGAGCGCGGGCACGCGAATCGTCACTTGGCGCGACGTGCCGCCCGCGGGGGTGAGCTGTGGCCCGCCCTCGGCGGCGGCAGCCGGGCGCGGCCCGAGGCCCGCGAGACCCGGGACGCTGCTGAACGCCTCGGCCTTAACATCGGGCGGCGTCAGGCCGCCATCGAGGGCGCAGCGGAAGCCGCTGAAGGCGGCCCGCCAGCCCTCGTAGGCCCACCAGCCCGAGGCGGTGCGGAAGCTCACGGGGTCCTCGTGGAACCAGCTCGCGCCCTTCATTAGCTGAAACTGGACGCCGTGGTGAGGCCGCACGTCGGCCACCCACTCCAGCACCTGGCCGGCGAAGTCCTCGACGCCGGAGGCGGCTCGGCCGCATTCGCCCGAGCCGACGGGCCGGGTGGCGGGGAGTTCCCAGAAGACTCGACCCAGGCGCGGGAGCTTGAGGGGGCCGGGCCACTCGTCGCCCCAGGCGAAGAGTGTGGGCTTGCCGCCCCCGATGGCCGCTTCCCACTCTTCGGCGGTGGGCAACCGCTTCCCCGCCCACTTCGCGTAGGCCGCGGCATCTTTCCCGCTCACGCCTGCGACGGGATGATTGGCGTATTGGGCGGGGAAGCCCTTGCCCCACCAGCCGGGCTGCGGGTGAGCCGTGGCCTTCACGAAGGCCAGATACTGCGCGTTGGTGACGGGAAAGCGGTCGAGCCAGAAGGCGGCCAGCTTCGCCCGCCGCGCGGGCAGGTCGTCGTTGAGCCAGGTGGGGTGGCACTCGAAGCGCTCGGCGACCCTCGCCCGCTCCTCGAGTGTGGTGCCTACAACGACGTCCGCCTCGGAAATGAGGACCATACCATGCTGCTCCTTCGTAGCTCCCTCGGCCCAGAGCGCAATTGCGACGGCAACGTGGACGATGGCCATCCCTGGCCGCAGGCTGTCGTCTGCCCTCTGTCGTCTGTCCTCTGTCATCTGTCCTCTGTCCTCTATCGCCTCTCTTCTGTCCTCCGCCATCTGTCCTCTGTCCTCTGTCATCTGTCCTCTCCCCCGGGGTTGCCGCGACGCGCGGGGCGCGGGCTGAGGCCCGCACTACGGGCCTCCCCCCTTCTTGCTCCCATCGTAGAGCCTTGGGTCGGGCGGGGCCTGGACCGAGACGCAGACCAGGCCGTTCGGCCCCGCGACGGTGCCGTGAAACTCCCCTTCGGAGACGAGGATCACGTCGCCGGGCTCGATGGGGAACTCCTTGTCGTCCAGGCGGATGACCCCGCTGCCCTCCAGGACCAGAATGAGGTCCTCGGAGCGCTCGTGGACGTGTTGGGTGAAGGCGACGCCGGGGGGGAACTTGGCGTAGTTGAAGGTCAGGTGCCTCGCGCCGTTGTGTGGGCCGTAGACGTTTCGCGTGTCGCCCTGGCCCATGTTGAACGGCCTGCCTTCAGTCATCTTGCGAATCTGCACGGGACGTTTCTCCAGGTGGGGGAGCCGGGCAAATCGCTGCCTGCCCTTTTACCACAAGGGCGGGCGGAGGGCAAGCTGTGGCCTTGCCTTGAAACAGCAGGCCGGTAAAATGTATAAGCAGTAGCGCTCCGGGACGGGCGGCGGAGTGGGTTCCTGGGACGAGAGGAGAACGAATGGCAACGTCGGACAACCTGATGGCGGCGTTCGCGGGCGAGAGCCAGGCCAACCGCAAGTACCTGGCGTTTGCGAAGAAGGCGGAGGCCGATGGCCTGCCCCAGGTGGCCAAGCTGTTCCGCGCGGCGGCCGAGGCCGAGACGGTCCACGCGCACGCCCACCTGCGCGTCCTGGGCGGCGTGAAGACGACCCTGGAGAACCTCGAGGCGGCCCGCGAGGGCGAGGGCCACGAGTTCCGCGAGATGTACCCCCAGTTCGTCGCCGAGGCCGAGCAGGAGGGCAATAAGGCGGCGGCCACCTCGTTCCAGAACGCCATGGCCGTGGAGCAGATTCATCACGGGCTATACGAGAGGGCCATTGCGGCGGTGAAGGCGGGCAGGGACCTGCCGCCCGCGGCCATGTTCGTCTGCGGGATCTGCGGCAACACCGTGCTCGGCCAGGCGCCCGACAAGTGTCCGGTCTGCGGCGCCCCCAAGGCAAGGTTCACCGAGGTCAAGTGACACCCCTGTGGAGCGGGCGAGGCGGCCCACTGCCTCGCTCGCTCCATGCTCGGCGCGAATTCTGCTATTGACATCCGCTGCGGGGGGTGGTAGATTGCGCAGCGACATGGGTGCTGTTTCCCGCTGCAGAGCCTGGTGCGGTTCTCGGTCGTGCTTTTCTCCGCGGCTCGGCCCGCGGTCATGGGGTTGCGATGGCGGACCGGCTCCTTCTCCTTGCCAAGCTGCGGCTTCAGAACTACAAGCTGCACGCGCACACCGAGATTGACCTCGGCGAGCGGCCGATTCTCCTGATCACGGGCGCCAACGGCTCGGGCAAGACCCAGGTGCTGGAGGCGCTGCGCCTGTGCCTGGGCGTCCACCCCACGCCCAGCCGGGCGCGCGGGATGGCCTCGGTCATCGGCCCAGCCGCCGACGAGGCGCGCATCACCCTCGACCTGCACAACCCCCTCATTGACGGCCACCGCCTGCTCAGGCCGCCCCACGAGGAGCTGGCGAGGGAGCTCGACGCCGACCTCATCCGCATCGCCACACGCGTCGCGGCCTCGGGCAGCGTGCAGTACCGCCTGGGGAGCGCCGATGCCGACTGGCCGACGCGCCAGATCACCGGCCAACAGCTCCGCGACCTCTTCCGCTCCGTGAACATCCAGGCCGCCAACCGCCTGGCCTTCACCGAGGAGGGGGTGGTAGACGTCTTCGCGGGCGAGAGCGGCCGCAAGAAGCTCGAGAGCCTCCTCGAGGCCACTGGCCGCCTTCAGTACCTCGAAGACCTCCGCCAGGCACTCCTGCACCTTGAGGATGCGAACCGGCAGACCGAGCCCCTGCGCCAGAAGCTCAAGTGGGAGCGCGACCTTGTGGCCAGCATCCGCGAGCGGCTCGAGATCATCCGCCAGCGCTCCAAGTACATCGAGCAGCACGCCGCCCTCTGCCTCGAGCACGCCTGGGCACTCGTCCGCGACCTCGAGGCCGCCCGCGACGCCGTCCTCGCTCGCACCGAGCGAGCCGAGGCCAGGTTGCGGCGCTGCCGCGGGTCGCTCGGCGACGCCCGCGACGCGCTCCGCCGCGCCCAGGAGGACCTCGCCGAGCGCACGCGCGCGGCCGCCGAGACCCGCGCCGCCATCACCCGCGAAAAGGGCACCCTCGAGCGCGTCGTCGGCCACCGCCTCCACCTCCAGCAGAGCCTGGCCGAGGCCCGCGATCAGTTGGCCCGCCTCCAGAAGGAGCGCGAGGACCTCACCCGCGTCCTCGCCGCCGAGAAGGGGAAGGAGAACGCCGCAGCCTTCGAGGAGCGCCAGCGCGAGCTGGTGCGCGTCGAGCAAGAGGTCCACCGCGTCCTCCTGGAGGTCGAGGGCCTCGACGCCGAGCTTCGCGCTGCCGAGGGGGACCTTCCGACCACCGCCGAGGGCGGCGTCGCCGCCGGGCCTGCCGCGCCGATGGCCACGGAGATGACCCGTGCCGAGCAGGAGATGGCCGACGGGTGCGTGGCCTTCGCGCGCGCCATCGTGCAGCGGGGGATGCAGGGCAGGCTCATCGGCCCACTGGTCTCCCTCGTGCGCATCCGCCCCGGCGAGGAGCCGTGGGAGCGCGCGGTGCGCTGCCTGGCGGGGCGGAACCTCTTCGCGTTTATCGCCCGCGACCGCGATGCCTACGCCGAGGCCAAGGCGCTCTTCGACGAGACCTTTCCCGGCCGCAAGCCGCCCATCGTCGTGGCACGCCATGCCGAGGACGAGCCCAAGCGCCGCAGTCCACGCCTCCCCAAGAGCATCCACGCCCTGGCGATTGACCTCGTGGAGGGCGAGGCGCACTGCGTGGCGTTCCTCCGCCGCGTGCTCCACGGGGCCGTGGCCGCGCCGGGCGGCGAGCCCAACGAGTTGACCGATTTCGCCCAGGCCCACAACGCCCCGGTGCTGACCGCTGACTGCCAGAGCTTCTACGCGCCGTTCGGCGGCTTCACGCGGCCCCCCGCGCCCATCCTCACCCCCCTCGGCACCCCGCTGGCCGGCGAGCGCGACCTCCGCAGCCCGCAAGATTTGGGAAGCCTCCCCAAGGGTGTGCGTCAACTGGAGGCCCGCCAGCGCGCGCTCCTGCGCCGCCACGCCGAGCTCGCCGCGCGGGCGAGGCAACTGGAGGACGAGCTCCGCAAGAGCGGCGTCCGCCCCGAGGTCCGCGAGCGCCTCCGCACGGTCGAGGAGCGGCTGGAGGGCTTGGAGGCCCGAGTGGGCGAGATGCAGGCCGAGGACGCGCGCCTGGCCAGCCAGATCATGACGCTTCAGGCGGCCATCAACGAGCTGAGCCGCTCCGAGCCGCCGCTGGCGGCCAACCTCGACGACCTCCAGGCCAAGGCCCGCGACGCCGAGGCCGAAATCGTCCGCTGCACCACCCTCATTGAGGAGGAGGAAAAGGTCGTCGCCCGCTTCCGCGAGGAGGGCGAGGCCATCGCCGTGCAGCTCGAGGCGGCCCGCAAGGAGGCCGAGCCCCTGGGGCCACGCCCGCCCGAGGTCCGCCTCACCGCGCTCGTCGCGCAGGAGAAGGCCGAGGTCAAGGGCAAGCTCGACGCCATCGTGGGCCAGACGGTGGACGAGGACAACCTCCGCCGCAAGGAGGAGGAGCTTCAGCAGCTCGAGACCTACGTCGCCGAGCGGATGGCCCACATCGAGAAGCTCCAGGCCGACGTTGCGGACCGCCGCGAGGTCTGGCAGCGCGAGGTGCGCTCGATGGTTGAGCACCTCTCGCGCGTGATGCAGGTCCTCCTGCGCGGCGGCGCGTTCCGAGATGTTCGCCTCGAGGTCGCCCACGTGGAGGACCCCGAGAAGGCCGAGCTGGCCATCCGCGCGCGCACCAAGGGCGCCCAATGGCTCGACTACCGCGAACTATCCGGCGGCGAAAAAGTCCTCTGCACCGAGGCACTCATCATGTCGCTCCACACTATGAGCGACTCACCCGTCCACGCCATTGACGAGTTCACCCAGCGGCTCGACCGGACCAATGCCGCCGCCGCGTTCGACATCGTGCGCAAGACCTTCGAGATGACCGCGCGCACCCAGCCGCGCCTCGTCCCCCAGTTTGTCCTCCTGTGCCCCGAGGCGTTTGGCCTCGAGGAAAACGAGCTCATCCGCCATATCGTGCTTGTGGAGGCGAAGCTCCGTGGCGAGCGAAGCCGACGCCCAACGGCCTGACGACAGCGTGCTCTCGCGCCTGTGGGAGATCGCGCACAAGTACCAGCGGCGGCTGGCGACGGGTGAGATCGTGCCCCTGCGGGAGTCGGAGGCCGACCGCCGCGCGGTGGCGCCCCTGGGCCGGCGGCTGGAGACGACGACGGAGCGGACGCTCGACGGCTTGACCTATCGCTCGCTGGCCGAGATGCAGGTGCGGCGCGACTCGCGGCGCCTCCTCTCCAATCTCCCTGCGCGCCTGCGCCTCAAGCGCCTGGCCTTCGAGGTCGCCCTGCGCGCCAAGCCAGTCGTCTTCCTCCACAGCCCGCCCAGGCTGGCCGCCACCGGGCTGCTCGCCTCCGTGCAGTTCACCCCAGAGGCGCTCGGCGAGGCGCTCGAGGCGAGCGCGCTCCTGGCCGAGCTGGACGAGAGCGAGAACCGCGTGCGGATGCGCGGGGTGGACGATGCGGAGCTGGAGCGGCTACGCGGCGAGCTCAAGGACCGGGTGATCGGGCTGCGGTTGCGGCCGGAGGCCCTGGCCGCGAGCCTCACGAGCAGCGAGGCCGACCTCCTGTCGCAACTCGTCCGACGCGGCGAGGTGGCCCTCGTGGCCGAGCGGGACGGGCACCTCGAGGTCTGCGAGGGCGGCGAGGCGACCCGCGCGATGCCCAGCGTCGCCGTCGCCCTGCACCCCACGCGGCGAAGGGGGAAGGCGTGAGACCTGGGGCCTGAGACGTGAGGCTCGAGGGGAAAGCAGGCGCCCTGAGCGGCGAGCGCCATGGGTCCGATAGCTCCCATAGGTCCCATGGGCTGCGCGGCCGGCGCTGAGGAGCAGAGCATGCAAGAGCAGCAACCAGGCGGGGGCCAGGCGCAGGGGGCGGCGCCGACTGACGAGTCGCTCCTGCCCCAGTTGGTGGCCATCCTAACGGCCCGGTGGCGGGACGAGTCGGGACGGCTGTGCGTGGGCGCGCCCAGGCGGCGCCTCCTGGAGGCCCTGCGGACCGATGACGCGCAGCTCAGCGCGCTGCTCGACCGGTTGGCCGAGCGGGCCGAGGGCCTGGGGCTGGAGCTCCGCGAGTACCGCAAGGCGGGCGACGCCTGGTGCTGCCTGGCCGCCACCCACGGCGGCCCCATCGAGCTGGGCGAGGTGGACCAGGGCGTGCTCGGCCTCGTCATCCACCTCGTGCTCAAGAGCGGCCGGCGGCGCTGCGCCGACATTGAGGAGCTGCGCGGGACCCTCGTCGGGCGCGAATACCTCACCGAGAACCAGTTCCAAGCCGTCCTCCGGCGCCTGGAGTACCACGGCTACCTGCGGCGCAGCCGCGGCGCGGTGGCCCTCGACTGCCGCGCGACGCTGGAGTTCGACGAGGCCGCGCAGAAGGAGATCGCCGAGCAGGCCAGAGCGCTCATCCTGTAGGAGAATTCCTAATGCGTAATCCGTAACGCGTAACCAGAACCAGAGAAGATCGTTCGGGTTCCCTGTCTTGTTACGGATTACGGATTACGGACCACGGGCTTCGGGTTTCTCCATATGCCCACCGACATCTCGCTCATCTCGATCCGGTGCCTGGGCCACGGGGGGAGCCTCCTGCTGAGCGAGGCGATCCTCGAGGGGTGGAAGATGTGCAATGTCTGCCACCTCTTCGTCTGCCCGTCGTGTGCCGAGGTGTTCGCGGCCGAGAAGGCGGGGGCCTGCCCAGGCTCGCAGTCGGGCGAGGAGCACAAGATGGCCCTCGTGGAGATACCGACGGATGAGGTGGTGCTCTTCGTGCAGCACGCGGTGGAGGCGCCGCGCCTCGGGCCGCTGGTCTACGAGGTCTTCTTCCGCGGCCGCTCGGTCGAGCTTGACCCCTTCGGGGGCGCGCGGGTGGCCCCCGAGCGCCGCACCCCGCCCGACGACCCGCTCGCCATCCTCCGACGCGAGGACTGGAAGCGCTTTGGCGTGGTCATGGTCAAGCGCAAGCGGGGGCGGTACGTGACCTGGGGGCCGGTGAGTTGATTGCCGATTGCCGATTTCCGATTGAGAAGACCAATGGTAGCAGTAGCTCCCTGTTCAGTCTATGTCCTCCGCCGCGCGGTGGAGGAAATCCTGGCCTTCTGCAGGCGCCAGGAGCCCAATGAGGCGCTGGGGATGCTGGTGGGCGAGCGGTGCCAGCACGAGGGGCGGCGCTACGTGCGCGTGACCGACTGGGTGACGGGCGGCGTGGACGCCGGCCCCGCCCACGCGGAGTTCACCCCCGAGGGCCTGGTGGAGTGCCACATCGAGCTGGACGAGCGCTACGGCGCCGATCGCCGCGGCAAACGCATCGTCGGCATCTTCCACTCGCATCCCTTCGGCGGCGAGCCGTCGCTCTCGGAGCGCGATCTGGAGACCTTCAGCGGCTTCCCCTACGACGCCGAGGGAAACGTCTTCGTCCTCATCAACCCGCGCACCGGCCATTTCCTGGTCTTCCAGAGGGATGGGTCGGGCGCGCTCGTGGAGCAGGAGTGGGTGGAGTATGCGCCCCAGGCGCCCGCCAGCGCCCATTGCGCTGCCAGGCAATAAGGTGTCAATTACCGGAAGGCGGGAAGGCGCCCTCGCGAAGGTTCCAATACATTCGGGAGGTTAGGGGGGCCGTGGTTTTGGGACGTTACCCTCCCGAACGTATTGTAACGTTCGGGAGGGCTAGGGTGCGAAATTGTGCGCTCATCTGCGTCGTCGCATGCTGAGTGATGACCGGCGCGACCGGACGCGGCGGTTCTTCGGGCGCCGCGCGCTGGCCCGCATCGAGCGGGCGCACGTCCTAGTCGTCGGCGTCGGCGCAATCGGCAACGAGGTGGCCAAGAACCTCGCCCTTGTGGGCGTGGGGCGCCTGACGCTGGTGGACGCCGACACGGTGGAGCTGTCGAACCTGAACCGCTGCATCTTCTTCCGCGAGGGAGACGTTGGGCGGCGGAAGGTGCACGTGGCCAGGCGGGCGCTGCGTGCGGCGGCGCCGGCCATCGAGGTCGCCGCGTGCGCCCGGCCCATCCAGGAGGCCCCCGACGCGGTCTGGGATGCCGACGTTGTGGCCCTCTGCGTGGACGATGAGCTGGCGCGCTACTACGTCAACGCGCGGCTCCTGGGCGATGGGCGCCGCACCCCGGTGGTCAACGGCGCCATGGGCCGCACCTGGGGCGAGGTCAGCGTCCTCGTCCCCGGCCTCACCGCTTGCCTGGTGTGCCTCTGGAGCGACGACTACGCCAGGGCGGTCCTCAGCGAGGAGGTGCGGCGCAAGTGCGATGCCTTCTTCCAGGAGACCCGCGAAAAATTCCCCGCAATTTCGGTCTTGACTTCCCTCGTAGGCGCGCTATCATCAACAGAGATCGTGAAGCTGCTGGCCGCCGAGCCTGGCGAGCTGCCGCCTGCACTCGGTCAGCGCATCCGCTACGACGTGCGGCGCCACGACCTCGCGGTGCAGCAGCTTGTGCCAAACCCGCAGTGCGTGGACGCTTTGTGCAGAAAGAGGCGTGCCGCGTCCCGCGTGCCCAGAACCCAGGAGAGCCAACATGAGCGATTCCCCCAATCAGGCCGAAATCCTCGTGGACGTTGAGCCGGCCAACAAGACGTTTCGCATCCGCGTGGAGCGCGGGACGACCGTGGCCGATCTGGTGAACGCGATCGTCGAGCGGTGCGAGGCCGACGGCGTCAGCGTGCGGCGCTGGGCGCGCGACCGCGTAGGCCGCGAAAACGTGTCCCTCGTCCTCATGCGCAAGGGCCAGAGCAGCGCCGCCCTCCCGCCCACGGTCGAGCTCGGCCAGCTCGACCCCGTGGTGGAGCCCGACGAGCGCTTCACCCTCGATGCGACCGCAGTCGTGGGGTAGACGGGGCGCATGTTCCACTTCCCCACGAAGGTCTTCAACGAGCGGATCGCGGTCTTCGTGGACGCCTTCTACGAGGAGATGGCGCGCCTCTACAACGCGCAGGGCTGGGGCTGGGAGGAGCCGCGGCGGACCGACGCGGCGTGGGAGCACCCCGACTTCGGCGTCCGCATCGCCGCCCGGCGCAAAGACGGCGCCGCGCGAACCCTCGAGCTCAAGGCCCGCAACCTCCCAGGCGTCGAGGCCGTGGGGCAGGGCGCCAAGGTCCTGCTCCGCCACGAGCACTGCTTCCGCATTGACATCCCCCGCGCCTACCCCAGCGACCTCGGCAACATCGCCGTGCGGGCCATGACCAGGCTCTTTCACCCGCGCCTCGGCCCCGAGGGCCGCGGCCACGCCTGCATCTTCGTCAACGGGGAGGTCCACCGCGTCCTCTGGAGCATCGTCCGCCACATCCTCCTCGACCCAGAATACGTCCAGCCTCCCGCGCTCTTCCGCGGCCAGGACCGCGGGACCAATCTGACGGCGATGAGCTGGTATGAGACCGACCCGTGGGGTATCCACAGGCGGCTCCTCGACCTGTGGGCCCAGGCGCACGGCAAGGACGCCTTCATCGCCCCACAGAAGAAGGCGGGCGGGGTGGACATTGAGGCGGAACCCGTGACGCGTGACGCGTGAGAAGAGAAGAAGATGGAAGAAAGCTCACTCCCGCGGGATAACTTCGGAGCCGTCCCGAGCGGCAGACGTCCCGAGGTGCTTGCGGCGGAGGAGGGCGCGTGGGCCGAGAGGCCGCCACCCGACCTCCAGCCCCAGTTCCGCTGCCTCCGCCATCACTTGGGCACCATCATCCCCCCTCAGCCTGGGTCCGCCAGACCGCCAGACTCCCCGGCTGGCGGGCTGGCGGGCTAGCCGCCCGCGTGAACGAAGTGGCGAAGTGTTGGGGACTTACGTTCGCGGGCACCAGACTGCCAGATTCGTGCAAAGGGCTTTGGCAGCCTGGCACCCTGTGTGGCCGAAGTAATGTGTTGCTAAAGACTTAGGTTTGCTTAAGCCGGATCGCCAGGGGAGGGGTTTTGGCAATCTGACGCTCTGAGGACAGAGAGGGACAGTGCTTCACTGTTCGAGATAGCGGCGGATCGCCCTGGCGAGGTCGCCCCCGAAGGCTCGGGCGGAGTCTGCGGTGACGGGTTGGCCCGAGGCATTGGCGTAAGGGAGCTCGAAGCTGGCGGCCAGGCGGACGCCGGGGAGCTCACCGGCCCAGCGTGCGAAGCTCTTGCCGGAGGCATAGTTCTTGCTGGTGTTCCAGGCCTGGCCGAAGGGAAGGTTGTCCCTGGCGTGGTATGGGAGCGGTCCGGTGCGGACGGCTTCGAGCGTCTTGCCGAAGGCGCATTGCTGCTCCCAGATGGCGGGGGCTTCGGCGCCGACGATGTAAATGGCCTCGTTGTGCTGGCCGCGGATGTGGGGGCAGTGGAGGTCGAGGGCGACACGGAGCCTGGCGTCGGCCCACGCGGGCACGAGTTCGCGGATGGCGCGGGTTTCGGGATAGAGGCTTTCGCCGAGGTAGTCGCGGTTGTGGTCGCGCGGGCGACGGTTCTTGCCCTGGTCGCCGTCTTCCACGCCGTCCTTGTCCACGAAGGGCACGATCATCAACTCGACGTGTTGGCGGAACCAGCGGCCGTCGGGGGTGTCGGCCAGGGCAGCGGCGATGATGCCCTCGACGGCGTAGCTGGCCATGCACTCGCAGCAATGGTGGCGGGCGGTGATGAGGACGCGATGGTCGGGCGGGCCTTCGAGGCGGCCGAGGTGGAGTCGCTCGACGTTCCGCCCCTTGCGCGACTTGCACAGCGTGAGGGTCTTGAGGTGAGGGTTGCCCAGCCAGCGTGTCAGGAAGGCCCGCAGGTCGGCCTCGAAGTATGGCATGGCGAAGCAGAAGCGGGCCTCGGCCAGGTCGGCGGGGAAGGCGTAGCGGAAGCACTCGCCCTTGACGGCCTCCTTGCCGAGCCAGGCCCAGGAGCGGCCGCCGTCGGTGCTGACGGCTGGGCCGCGGACGCCGATGACGTTGCCCCCGGTGAAGCGAAAGGTCAGCGTCCGCCCCGCGGCGCCCCGCACGCGGAAGTGCCACCAGAACCAGTGCCCCTCGGTGTCGCGGAGGTCCTGGCGGAGGAACACCTCGTCGCCCTCGACCTTCTCCACGATGGCATTGCCGCCGGGAAAGTCGGCATCCACGAGGAGCCCTTCGGCCGACTGCACCGACGCGGCCGCGAGACACAAGAGAAACATCATCGGGGCTTCTCCGGGACGGGGGCGAAGCGCTCGATCACCTCGGGCGGCAGCCCGTGGGGGCGGCCGTCGCGGCCCGTGCAGGCGTGGACCGTGAAGCCCGCGGCGATCTCGCGGGCGCCGTCGAGCGAGGCCAGGTGGTTGGTGAACGTCATCTTCGCCTTGCCGAGGGCTGGGACGGCAGTGGTCATGCGGAAGCGCTCGCAGGGGCGGAGCGGGCTGAGGTGGCGGCAGAATGCCTCGGCCACGGGCAGGTAGATGCCGCGGCGCTCCAGTTCGCTATAGGGGAGGCCGGCGGCGCGGGTGAGCTCGTTGCGCCCGGCCTCGAACCAGGCGTAGTAGCTGGCGTAGTAGGCCACGCCCTGGGCATCGGTCTCCGCGTAGCGCACCTTGAGCTCTTGGGTGTGCTGACGCGCGCCCGGCGGGGCTGGCGCGAGGAGAGCGTCGGCCTTGTCGCAGACCGTGATGCGTTCGGCACGCTGGTCCGCCGCGGCGAGGACGTTCTCGGGGAGGGGGAGCACCTTTCCTTCGCGGCTGACTAGGGCGTCGGCCATCTTCCCGACGGCCAGCAGGGCGCCGTCCTCGATGCGGACGAGGTGCATCTCGAAGAGCATGCGCTTGGGGGCGGCCTGGGCGAGGCGGATGCGCACGGCCACCAGGTCGTCGTAGACTGCGGGGCGATGGTAGCGGGCGTGGGTCTCGCAGGCGGTCAGCAGCAGGCCCTGGCGGTCGCACTCGGGCACCGAGTAGCCGAGGGCCTCGAAGAACTGGATGCGGGCGACCTCCCACCAGACGAAGTAGGCGGCGTAGTAGGCCACGCCCTGGGCATCGGTCTCGGCGTAGCGGACGCGGAAGGGCGGGGTCTCGACCTGCACGGGGTCCCCCTGGAACGCTGGTTTGCGGCTCGGCCCGGCTTATTATACAATGCTGCCGTTCTGCGTCAACGACACTGCCAACACATGAGGCTTCAGGTTCGTAGTGAGGCCTTCACTTAGGCCGTGCAGGTGCGGGCTGAAGGCCGCACTACAAGCGGATGCGGAGAAAGCACGATGGCGCTGATCGCCGATGCGTCGCAGGCCCGAGAGATCATTGAGGAGGCGCGGGAGAAGGGGGTCGCGCTGATCAACCTCAATCCCGAGGCCCCCCGCGGCATCGAGGCCTGCCTGCGCGCGGCCAAGAGCTTCGGCGAGCGGGTCGGCGCGCCCGACATCCCCCTGTTCCTGTCCATCTGCGGCACCTATCACGCCCGCCCCCAGATCGTCCTCTACACGAGCCTGGCCGACCCCTGGTTCGGCTTCGAGTGCTGGCTCTCCCAGGTCGAGTTCTACACCCAGCCCTCCGGGCCGTTCGGCAAGCTCCGCGTGATGACCCACCTCGACCACGGGCAGCCCGACAGCGACGCGGAGATACTTGAGCGGCGGCTCAAGCGGCTCTCGAGCGTGATGTTCGACGCCTCGACCCTGCCCTTCGAGGAGAACATCAAGGCCACGGCGCGCTACGTCGAGCGCCACCGCGGCCAGGTGGTCGTCGAGGGCGCGGTGGACGAGATCTTCGAGTCGGGCACCGGCCAGACGAAGAACCAGGTGACGACGGTGGAGCAGGCAAAGCGCTACGTGGCCGCGACGGGCGTGGACCTGATCGTGCCCAACCTCGGCACCGAGCACCGCGCCTCGGCCCGCGAGCTCCGCTACTACGGCGACCAGGCGCGCGCCCTCAGCGCCGCCGTCGGAAAGCTCCTCGTCCTCCACGGCACCTCCAGCCTCTCGCCCACGGACTTCACCCACCTGAAGGACGACGGGATAATCAAAGTGAACATCTGGACAGCGATCGAGAAGGCCGGGGCGCAATCGTGCGTCCGCAAGGCCCTCGACGAGCTGGGCAACACCTTCACCGAGGCCGACCTGCGGGCGATGGTGGAGGCCGGCGTCGTCGGACCGCGGTGCCTGGAGCCCCGCTACCGCGACGAGAAGTGCGCCGGGCGGCTCTGGCCGAAGCTCGACCACTTCGCCGAGGCCGTGCGGCGCGACGCCTGGGTGGCCGGCGCCCAGCCGCTCGTCGAGGCCTGCCTGCGCGACCTCGGTTACGAGGCGTTCGCACGATGAGCGAGCCGAGCGTGCCCGACGAGGCTTCCGCGGCGGCCGGCGCCCCCCCCGATAGGCCCCACAAGCGCATCACCCGCTTCCTCCTCACTGGCGTCGCAGTCCTCCTCCCCGTGTTTCTCACGGGTTACGTCGTATACTTCCTCTTCCGGTTCGTGGACGACGCCGTTGGCCGCTGGCTGGGCAGCCAGCTCGCGGCAGTGGTGGGCGTTGGGCCCGACAACGGCCTGGCGCGGCTGGCGGGCGACGTCTTGGCGGTAGTGGGCGCTGTGGCCCTGGCGGGCCTGGCGGGCGCGCTGGTGGGGAGCTTTTTCGGACGCCGCCTCCTCAGCGGCCTGCAGAATCTCCTGCTCAAGGTGCCCCTCATCAGGGGCATCTACCCGCCCGTCAAGCAGATCACCGATTTTTTCTTTGACGAGAAGAAGCCGGCCTTCCACAGCGTCGTCGCCATCCCCTTCCCGAGCCGGGAGGTCTACTCGGTCGGGTTCGTGACCGGCCAGGGGATGCGTTCGCTCAACGCGGCTCGGGGAGAGGAGCTGGTGCAGGTCTTCGTGCCCTTCTCGCCGGCGCCGGTGACGGGCTACGTGGTCTTCGTGCCGCGCCGCGACATCATCGAGCTGCCGATGACGGTGGAGGAGGCGATGAAGCTGCTCGTCTCAGGCGGTGTCATCATCCCGCCGAGCGAAATGGTCGAGCCCGCGCGCCGAAGCGAGGGCGAAGGCGTGGGCGCTCAAGCCAAGCGGGGCGGCGCCCCGCCGGTCACTCCCTGAGCCGTTTCACGAGGTCGGCATAGGTCGCGTCGTCGGGTGCGAGTGCGGCGGCGCGGCGGGCGGCGTCGAGGGCCTTGGCCCGGTCGCCCGCGGCCTCGTGCGCGAGGGCGAGGGTGGCCAGGTAGCGCGGCGAGTCGGGCTGGAGGGCAAGGGCTCGTTGGGCGCGGCGCACCGCCTCGGCGGGCTTGCGGTGCGGCGGGCGGGCCGTGGCGTAGAGGAGCGCGAGCTGGTTGTGGCACTCGGCGTGGCTGGGATGCAGCCGCAGGACGGCCAGGAGGATGCGCTCGGCCTGGTCGGCCCGGCCCTCGCGGGCGTAGCGGGCCGCCAGGCCCACCGCGGCGTCGGGGTCGCGCGGGTCCTCGGCCACCTTCTCCCACACGCGCTCCTCGCCGCTCGGCCCATCCTGAGGGCGCCAAAGGCCCTCCGCCTGCGGCGGGCCGACCCGGATGCTGTGGAGCACGCGGTCGAAGAGCACCTCCAGGGCCTTCTGGCGTTCCTCCAGGCAGACGAATGAGGCGTAGACCAGGCGGCCGTTGGGGGCCTGGAAGACGATGGCCCGGTGGCGCTCGGGCGCGCCGCGCCCATCGCGGCGAGCGAGAACCTCGACCCCTGGTTGCTCGCCGACGAGGGTCTCGCGCGTGGCGACCACCTTGAGGCCCTCCTTCGCCCACGCCGCCTGGATGCCGCTGGCTGCGGTGGGGGGGTCGAGCCCCTTCCTGTCGGGCAGGAGGCGGACGGCCACGACCGCGAGCGAGTCGCGGCCGAGGAAGGCGTGAGGCGAGTTAGGCCCCTCGGGCGGCCTGTGGCTCCAGCCCCTTGGGATGCGGAGGGTGAGCTGGCCGCCGTCGAGGCGGCGGGTCTCCATCTCGCCGCCGAGGGCGAGCATCCAGCGCGAGGCCCGGGCGTTGCGGGCGGCCAGGGCGAGCGAGCCGCCGATGCCCACACACGCGGCGGCCGCGGCGATCCATGCGAGCGCCTCGCCGAGCGGGGAGCCCCTGCCGAGCGCCCCGATGGGCCGCAGGACAACCGCCGCCACCGCGCCCGCCGCGAGCCCCCCGAGGTGAGCCGCGTTGTCTATGAACGGCACGGACAGGCCCAGTGCAAGGTTGACCACCAGCACCACGGCCAGGTTGAGGAGCAGCGGGCGGCGCGCCCTGGGCGCGAGCAGGCGCCGGTGAATGGTCGCGAAGGCCACCAGCGCGCCGAGGAGCCCGAAGACGGCGCCGGACGCGCCGACCGCGGTGCCGGGAGTTCCCGCCAGCGAGGCCGCGCTCCCGCCCACCAGCGCCGCGGTGTAGAGGATGAGGAAGCGCCGGCGGCCCCAGAGCGCCTCGACGATGCGCCCGAGCGACAGCAGGGCGTAGAGGTTCACCGCCAGGTGGAGGCCGTCGGCGTGGAGGAATCCCGCGCTGACCAGGCGCCACCACTGGCGCGCGCGGAGGATGAGGTCGCGGTCCTTGGCCCCGCAGGCGACGAGCGTCGCCTCGTCCACCCCGTTCCCGAAGAGGTGGCAGGCGGCAAAAGCCAGGGCGCACGCCGCGCCGAGGGCCACGCACAGGAGGGGAAAGCGCGGCCCGCCCTGAGCTTGCCGAAGGGCGGCGGGGACCTCAGGAGCACCACTCGCCACTGTGTCGGACCTCGGGAGTGGGCGGCGGCCGGCGCCCTAGGGCCGGAGGCCCAACCAGTCGCCGATGAGGAAGTGCACGCGGCCGATGAGCAGGGAGACGCGGGCCATGACAGTGTAGCCGAAGGAGGCGCCGAAGGCGAGCATGAGGAACCAGATGCCGACGCGCGAGACGGCGCGCCCAGGCCCCTTGTGCTCCACCGAGAAGAAGAAGTAGAAGAGCACCGTCACCGTGCCGACCAGGATGGCGAGCCCGCCCGCGACGTCCCAGAACCCGCCCCCCAGTGGCCTCACGGACGGCCCGAGCTGCTTGAGGATGTAGCTGTGGACGACGATGGGGATGCCGATGCCGGCCCCCCAGCCGACCATGATCGTGTAGGCGTAGCGGCTGAGCCAGCCGTGCTGGCGCGACAGGCGCGTGAGCAGCAGGATGCCCATGAGGATGGGCACCGTGCGGTGGGCCAAGGCGTCGAGCAAGGCGGCGCGGCTCGGGGCGAACACCAGGGGGTCCACCACCTCGGGCTTGAGCGACAGATACCAGGTCATCACGGCGCCGTAGCCGAGGCTCACGCCGACGTAGAGGTTCTCGGCCAGCTTGAAGAGCGGGTTGTCGCGGTAGAGGAAGGAGTATATGATGAGGGTGAGGCCTGCGGCGACGAAGATGCCGAGTCCCTCGGCCGAGAGCTTCTTCGGCCCGGCCTCGGGCCAGCGCACTAGCAGGCAGGCGGCCAGGAACGCCAGGGCGCAGCCGACGAGCACCGCGGACTCGACGACGCGCTGCCTCGTGTTGCGGACGGGTTGGCTCGGGGGGGCCATGTTCTCAGGCCTCCTTGCGGCGCGGGCGCCGGATGAGGAACACATAGACGTTGGCCCCGGCGACCAGGGCGATGATGAGGATGTGGGCGACGCTCTGCGCGGGCATGCCCTTCACGCCGGTGTCGGGCCGGCCGATGAGGGTCTCGTAGTCGGCGGCGCCGCGCAGGCCGCCGAGCAGCCCGAAGAGCTGGTCGGATTGGAGGAAGGGGTAGAGGTCGGGCGCGATGACCGCGGTGCAGCCGGCCCCCAGGTCGAAGCCGAAGCGGTCGCGCCCGTAGGCGATGAGCATCTCGGTCGTGCCGCCCGCGGCGATGCCGACTACAACGGGGATGTCGCGCAGCGACCCCACCCCCTTGAGCGCCGGCATCCCCTCCGTGGGCTTGCCGTAGAAGTCCTTGTCGAACGCGCCCTTGAGGCTCTCGCCCATGTTAAGAAGCAGGTTTGACCCGCCCGGCTTGTAGGCGAGGAAGACGAAGTCTTGGCCTGACTCCTTGCCGGCCTCCTTTGCGGTGCGCTCGACTAGCTCCTTGCAGAGGCCGACGCCGTTGAGCCAATGGGTCATCACGATGGGCCGCAGGCCGCGGCGAAAGGCGTGGCGCAGGAGCGCCAGGCTCATCGGGTAGAGCTCCTCCTTGGACGAGGGGTCGTAGTCGAAGGAGAAGAGGATGGGGGAGCCGGCGGGCATGGCCTCGAGGCGGTCGTAGACCTTGCGCGAGAGGGGCGAGGGCACGACCTTCATCTCGGTGGGCACGAGCGTCGTGGCGACGATGGCCACGGCGAGGAGGAGATAGACCACGCGGCGGGCGATGGCGGCGCGGCGGAGGTCGGCCTCGGGCGTGCTCATGTCACTCGCTGCCTCCGCCCAGGTAGGAGCGCTCGATGCCGAAGAGGATGCGGAGCGATTGCGAGATGGCCCCCAGGCTGATGCCGAGCAGGATGCCGCGCTTGGCCGCGAGGTTGGGGTACTCGAGGAGCACGTCGGCGGCCTGGGGGAAGACGTCGGAGATCATCGCGCTGAGGGGGATGCGTCCGAACATCACGATGACGGCGGCGCCCAGAAGCAGGGCGGCATCGAGGTTGCGCGCGCGAAAGGTGCGGAACGCCGCGCTGGCCATGAAGAAGGCCAGGAGCGAGAAGATCGTCGCCCCGCAGGGGACCTGGACGTTCATGTAGAACCAGTCGAAGACCGTGCCGTCCTCGGGCGCGGAGCCCAGCGGCCCGTGGGGCTCGTTGACCAGTCCCAGGACGATCATCCCCAGCGCTCCGAGGAACACGAAGAGGCTGTAGCCCCAGCCCAGTTGCTTTCGGCGGATGCGTGTGGCGTGCATGTGGAGGAGGCTGTAGAGGCCGATGAACATCCCGAAGCCGCCGATGATTCGGAACCAGGTGGTCATCTCTTCGCGGAAGGCGGCAGAGAGGGGATGGGGCACGAACTCGTGCACGAAGGCCAGCAGGCCCATCACGAAGACGATGATCAGAGGGATCGCGCGCTTGTAGAGCATCCGCCAGAGGTCCTAGAAAGCCCTCAAGAGGTCGCTAATCCAGTGGAGGCCGAGCGTGGCGAGCAGGGTGCCCAGGACGGCGGCGATCATCAGGAACGCCTTGCCGACGTCTTGCCCGCGCAGGCTGCCGAGGAGCTTAGGCTCGCGCGAGAGATAGGCCGAGGCGGCGTAGAGCTCCTCGCCCATGAGCGTGTAGTCGCAGGTCGGGATGAAGAAGGGGAGCTGGGTGTAGGAGTCGGTGCCCGCGATCTGGATGGCGCCTGTGGAGGCGCCCGTCTCAGCCAGCAGGAGGGACTCGGCGGCGAAGGTCCCCATCATGAGGATGGTGGCGGGCCGTTCGCGCACCATGCGGCCGTTGACGGCGGCGGCGTAGCTGAACTGGTCGGGTGCGACGAGCGGCACGTCGTCGGGGTTGTAGGCGTCGGGGCGGCCCGCCTCGGTGTACGCCTGCTTCACCACCTCCTGGCTCACGGCCATGACGATCGGGTCGTTGTTCATCACGCGCACGCGCGTGTCGTACTCGCAGGCGCGACGGGCGACGCGGGCCAAGATGTTCACGGCGGCGATGGTCGAGAGGTCGCCCATGCCGCCGAGGCCGTGGACGAAGTAGATGGGGCGGCCCATCTCGGTGGCGCGGCCGATCGCCTCGTCCACCGCCTCCAGCCCCGCGATCTTGCGGATGAAGAGGTTGGGGTTCCTCCGCGCCGCGCGGATGAAGCCGGCGATCACGGCGCAGAAGAGGACCGAGAAGACCAAGTTGTTCGCCTTGCCCCACTTGAAGAGGTTGGGGCGGCCGGCGGCGGTGACGACCTTCGGCTGGCCACCCTCGGAGACGTAGAGCGTCTGGCGCCCGTCCGTGATCGCCAGGCGGAAGTAATAGGTCTGGCCGTTAATGCGGCGGCGCTCGGCGGCCAAGCGGTCGCGCTCCTTCCGCTGCTCGTAGGCCACGCCGGCCAGGACGCGGGCGCGGGCGGTCGGGCTCATCTTCTGCTGCTCTTCCTTCGACGGCTCGGCGATGCGGCGCGGCTGGGGGCGGTAGAACTTGGCGGGCTCGACGTGGACGTAGTGGAGCCGCTTGAGGGCGGGCGAGAAGCCGTAGTATTCGGGGTGGTCGGCCTTGAAGGCGGCCACAGACGGCACGCGGCGGGTGTGGAACTTGCCGGCCCTGTAGTCCTCCTCGGAGGCGACCTCGAGGACGTAGGCGACGCCCTCGCCCTCTGTGGGGGCGAGGCCCCATTCCACGCCGATGGCGTTGCCGTCGTCGCTCGGGCGGTCATAGGCGCGGAAGCTCGCGGCCTCGGGCGCCACAAGCTCCGCAGCGATGAGTGGCGTGCACGCGAGCACGAGGGTGGCGGCGAGGAGAGCGCCGGGCCGCAAGCTGCAAGCCGCAAGCTGCAAGCCCGAAGCCAGGAGGTAGCATCGGCTCGAGGCTTGAGGCTTGCCGCTCACAGCTTGTGTCTTGCGTCTCGCGGCTTGCGGCCTCACGATTCTATCGCCTCAAGGTTGGCCCGCGGCACGGTGGCGGTCGTGCCGTCGGGGAACTTGACCTCGGCCACGCGCACCAGCGATTCCGTCTCGATCCGCACGGTGCCTGGGGGCAGGCTGGTGACGACGCCGATGCGGCCGAAGCCCGGCTCCCGAATGATACGCACGCGGCTGCCCGGCGTCAAGCCCACTGCCACAATGTCGCTTTTGGCCTCGGCGTCGGCGGCTTGTGGGGTGGGGATGATGATCTCGGGGCGGAGCACGCCGGCGCGTATCTGTGTGGCGCCGTTGGCCGAGGCGCGGCGGCCGGCGTGGGCCTTGAGGAGCGCGAAGGTGGCGTCGGCGATGGGCATCGGCCCGAAGCCCTCGGTGATGATGAGGATGGGGCGGATGTCCTCGTGGCCGGTGACGGCTACGCCGAGGTCGTAGCCGAGGAGGCGGCGCAGGTCGCGGTCGTGGAACCCGCCGCAGACGAGTGCGGCGACGCCGATGGCCGAGGCGCGCTCGTAGACCTCGCTGGTCACCAGCGAGCCGGCCACGACGACTTTGCCCTTCAGGGCATCGGTCAGGGTGCCCGGGCCGATCGTCGCGTCGGGGCGGTCCACCACCACGGCCACCTCGCCGCAGGTCTCGCCGCCCACCCCGAAGATGCCCTGCACAAAGGCCCCGTGGGTCTCCACCACCACCCCCTCGCGCTCCAACACCTCCACCACCGTGCCGTCGAGGTAGGCCGTCAGCTCCACCGGGCGCGGCGCCGTCCGCACCAGCACCTGGCCGGTTATGGAGGAGACCGATTCAATCGTGCCTGCGACGGGGGAGCGGGCGACGGTCTTGCCGAGCCAGCGGATGAAGGCGTGCTTCTCGGCGATGGGCTCGTCGCGCTCCACGCGGTCGCCCTCACGCTTGAGCATGTGCTGCCCGAGTTCCGCCGGCGTGATGTCGAGGAGGTTCACGACGTTCACCGTCGCCACGTCGCCGGGCAGCTCGGCCCTGGCCACGACGTCGTGCGCCTGGACCTTGGCCCCGACCTCGACGAGCACCTGGCCGGCGATGGGGAGGCGGCGCTCCTTGCGCACCGTCGCGCGCTCGGTCACCCGCAGGCCGGGGGTGTAGGCGTGAGCCATAGGGCATTTTCCTGCTTGATCCGCAAGGTCGGACAGGTCCGCCCGAGCGGTCCGATCGGTCCTATCGAGGATAGGCGTTTAGCGCCTGCGCCCAGCGGTTGACGGTCTCGGCTCGGCCTTTTTCGGGCACGACGATGGGCCTGCCGCGCGCATCGAGGATGACGCCCACGACGCCGCCGTGGACGGTGGCCTCGAGGCGATGGCCTTTGCCGAGGCCGAGGTCAATGCCCCTTGCCGGGGTCGCCGTGAGCTTGGCCGATTGGCCGACGGCCAGGGGCTCGAGCCTCAGCTCGCCCACTGCGAGCGAGCCGCGGCGCACGCCGCCGCCCGCTTCGAGCTCGTAGTCGAAGGCCGGCGTCCCGGCCTTGCCCTGGTTGACCATCGCCACACACGTGCCGAGCGCGATGAGGCAGTCCTGGACGAACACCTCCATCGCCGCCTCCTCGTGCACCTGCGCCAGCACGCCCAGGTGGGGCATCATGAAGATGCTGTCCACCGCCAGCCGCGTGACGCCCTCGGGCTGGAAGGCGTCAATGAGCATCATGGCGGCCTGGCTGCGGCGCGGGGCGTGGGAGAGCACGCCGCCGCTGCCCACCAGGAGGTCGAGCCGCCGCATGTCCACAATCGTGCCGCCCGAGGGGGTCTCGTCGAAGCTCTCGGAGATGGTGCGCTCGCGCTGGACGCCTTTGAGGCCGACGGCGAGGGCCTTGTGTTGCTCGAAGGCCAGTCGGAGGGCCTCGCGGGCGATGGCCTGCTCGACCTTCAGCTCGACGAGGAGCTGCGGCACCGTCGTCGGGCGGATCATCTTGTTCTTGATGCGGTCGCGCAGGTCCGTCTCGTCAATGTCGAAGGGCACCCAGCGGAGGATGTTTGGCAGGCCGGCCTCGGCGAGCACGTTGGAGATGCTGTAGCTCATGCCGAGGTTGGCGCTCACCGTGCGGTTGAAGGTGCCGCCGAAGACGCTGAAGACGTCGGTCGTCGCGCCGCCGATGTCCACGCCGATCAGGTTGATGCCCTGGTGCTGTGCGATGGTGAGCATGATGGCGCCGACGGCGGCCGGGGTGGGCATGATGGGCGCGCCGACCCACGACATGAGCTTGTCGTAGCCTGGGGCCTGGGCCATGACGTGTTTGAGGAAGAGCTCGTGGATTTCGGTGCGGGCTGGGCCGAGGTTTTCGCGTTCGAGGACGGGGCGGAGGTTGTCGGTGATGTGCAGCTCGGTCTTTGCCCCGAGGCGCTCGGCGACGGCCTGGCGGGCGTCGCGGTTGCCGGCGTAGATGACGGGCAGCTTGTAGTTGCGGCCGAGGCGCGGGCGCGGGTTGGCCGCGGCCAGGAACTCGGCCAGCTCCACCACGTGGGTAATCGTCCCGCCGTCGGTGCCGCCGGAGAGCAGCACCATGTCGGGCCTCAGGCGGCGGATGAGCTCGATCTTCTCGTGCGGCTGGCGCTGGTCGTTGGAGGCCAACACGTCCATCACGATGGCCCCTGCGCCCAGGGCGGCGCGCTGCGCGCTCTCGGCCGTCATCTGCTTGACGACCCCCGCGACCACCATCTGGAGCCCGCCGCCCGCGCTGGAGGTCGAGACGTAGAGGTCCACCCCGACGTTGCCGCGGGCGGGATAGATGATGCGCTCGCCGTCGAGGATGCGGCGGCCCGACAGCTCCTCGAGCTCCGCGAAGGCGTTGAGCACCCCGCGCGTGACGTCCTCGAAGGGCGCCTCGACCGTGGTCGGCGCCTCGCCGCGAAAAGTCTGGCGGTACCCCTCGGGCCGCTTCTCGATCAGGATCGCCTTCGTCGTCGTGCTCCCGCAATCGGTCGCCACGATGACGTCAAGCAGGCCCGGGCTGATGCGTGTCTCTAACATGACGCTCGATCTCGTGACATCGCATTCGGATTCCGTAATCAGTAATCCGTAACAAGGGAAGAGCGGGGCCCTCGTTCGGCGCCTCTCTTGTCTTCTCTGGTTACGGATTACAAATCACGGATTACGGATTACGGCTTCGTCCTCCTCAGCCACGCGTTCTATGGCCTTGACCAGTTCCTCGACGCCCTCGCGCCGCTCGAGGATTTCGGCCAGGCGGTCGTAGCGCTCGGTGTTGAGCAGCGGCGTGAGAAAGGGCCGCAGGAAGAGCATGGCCTGGCTGCCGACGTAGCTCAGCGGCCGCAGCGACTCGAGGAACAGCACGGCCGGCCCCACCATTCGTCGCCGCACGATGGCCAGGGCGAGCTGACGCAGGAGTTCGCGGTCCGCCTCGTCCAGCGGCCCGTGGGGACCCTCCAGCGCGAAGGCGTGCCTGGCGCCCGCCACCAACCTAGCCACGCGCGGCCATCTGCGTCTCGACAAAGCTCACCACCTCGCCACGGTTGCCAGCGAACCGCAGAAACGTGCCCCGAAACGCATCCAGCCGCGTCGGCCGCTCGAACGGCGACAGGAAGACCCCCTCCCGGTGCACGCTCACGCGACGGATGTCGCCCCAGGAGACGCGGCGGACGTGGCCCAAGAACCTCACCCACACCCCCTCGGCGTCCAGCTCATACCGCGTCGGCGCGAAGTAGCGGCCCAGCGACCCCACGAGCACTGCCGCCGCCAGGACCGCGTAGCCCACCCCCCCGAAGCTGATGCCCGTCCCGACGCCGGCGAGCACCACCAGCGCCACCAGCAGCACCGAGCGCGGGTAATCGTCCACCACAGGATGCGATCGCCACCGAAGCGTTTCCGCCACCGTGCGCGCGTCCTCGGCCGGGCCATGGCCAGCTCATCGGCGGAGGGCGTGGTCCCGTTCAGACAGAACAACATCCGTTGCCCCGCGCCGCCGCCCACCGGCTGTCATTCTGAGCGGAGTGAAACGGAGCGAAGAATCTGTCGGAGGGGCCAAGTGACGTAGCGCCAGCCACTCACGTCACGTTCCGGCATCCCTTGAGAGGTTCTTCGCGCCGCCCGCCTGCCGGCGGCCGCGCGCTCAGAATGACAGTCCAACAGGGGGTGTCCGAAACGGACCACGCCCTCGGCGGATTATAGCAGTGCCCCCGATGCGCTGTCAAACACCCCATTCCCCCTCAGCCGCTCCCAGCCGCAGGAGGATAGGACCTATGGGACCTAAGACGACAACGCTACTTTCCCCGGCGCAAGCCCCAAAGTGTTGTCATTCTGAGCGTAGGCCGCCTCGGGGCGGCCGAAGTCGAAGGATCTTTCTTTGGCTTGTGTCCAGTTACGCAGTGCAGCCCTCACCCACGGGCTCCGCGCGCAGCGAAGAATGACATGTGGGTGTGGCGTATCTGCTGTGTTGACGAGTAGTTGTCTCCCTTGGAAGAAGGGAATGTAGCGTTGTAGTGTTAGACCTCACCCAGAACCAGATCGAGGAGCTCGAGGCCCGCCTCCGCGAGCTCGTCGCGGTCACGCCCGAGATGCAACGGCTCATGACCATGCCCGGCATCGGCGTGATCCTCGCCACGGTCGTCGTGTGGGAGATGGGCGATATCGCCCGCTTCCCCGACGCAGAGCATTTCGCGGCCTACGCGGGCACCGTCCCCCGCGTCCAGGCCAGCGGCGACAAGGTCCGCTTCGGCCGCACGCGCCCCGACGTCAACCGCTACCTCAAGTGGCCCTTTGCCGAGGCTGCCAACTCAGTGGCCCTCAACCACGAGCGTTGTCCCGACCGCCACGTCAGCCGCCTCTACCTCCGCACGCGGCAGCGGCGAGGGCACGCGAAGGCCATTGGAGCTGTCGCCCGCCACCTGGCCGAGGCCACATTCCACGTCCTAACCCGAAAACAGGAGTACCAAGCCCCCAACAAGAACGCCAGAAGCGGTCGAACCAGGAAGGCGTAAGCGCGAAAGTGTCATGGTCCCTTGAGGCCGAAGAATGAATGCGACACGCCTTCTGAACATATTCATGCCCCACTGAGGGCGAAGAGATGACTCGGTTCGAACCGAGCGAATCAGGTTCGGCCCCTTGACAAGGGCGCTTTCAGGGATGACAACCGGGCAAGGGGTGTGCGAAACGGACCGAGCCCTTTTCAAAACGCTGGAAACGCCTGATGTCATCCGGAGAGGGGAAGGGGTCGGCGCAAGGCTACCGCACGCGATGGAAGATGTAGACACACTCCCTGTCGGGGCGGAAGCCGGCGACAGGGCGGAAGGCGTGCCAGAGGAGCTCAGGGCGGGTGTCGTCGCGCCAGTAGACGTCCAGGGTCGCGGTCGGCGCGTAGCGGGCCACCCCGCTCCTCGCCCAGCCGTCCAACAGCCCCCGCAGCGGCACCACGACGGGGCCGAAGGCGATGATGTAGTCGGGCGGCACACGGTCCTTGAAGTGAATCTCGGGCAGGCCGCGGAACTGTTCGTCGGGCGGCCAGCGCAGTTGCCAGGCGTAGACGGGTCTGGGAGCGTGAAACATCAGGGGCGAGACGGCGTACTCGGGCAGCACCCAGATGCTCTGGCCTTCGGCCACGTGGCGATTGACCCACAAGGCCGCCTCGCCATAGGCCGTGGGCCGCGGATGGGCCAGCTCCCCGACGTATTCGGCAATGGTGGAGCGGACCGGCTGGTCCCACAGGGGCGCGCCGTGGAGGAGATTAGTGCCGAAGGCGAGCGCGGCCAGTGGCACGGCCGCGGCGGGGAGCCGTCGGGTCGCGGCCAGCACGACGAGGACGCCGAGCGCTATGCACAGGGGAATGAGCGGGACGAGGTAGCGCACGTCCGCCGAGTCCGTGATCCCCACCGGCTGCGGCGAGAGGAGCGTGGTGGCGACGACGTAGACGATTAGCGCGACGAAGGCCCGCAGGAGCCACGGGTCACGCCTCAAGCGTCCGAGCACCGGGGCGGCGAGGAGTAGGAGCCCTACGCCGTACTCGCAGCGGTTGAGGTCGCGCAGGTTCCACCACAGGAGCGTGGCCTTGTCGGCGAGCCACGAGGCGCTCTGGTGGCTCACCACCGGCCGCCCGAGCGGGTTCCACACGCAGGCCATCAGGCCGCCGAGAAGAATCTGCGGGACGAAGAGGATGGCGAGGTCACGACGCGAGAGGCGGCGACGCCTTCGGCCCCACAGAAGGTAGTCGGCGATGGCGCAAGCATAGAACGCCGCGTAGTTGATGTAGTTGGCCCCCAGCAGGGCGAGCGAGAGTGCGGCCATCGCGGCCAGCGCGCGGCGGCTACCGTCCCAGTGCAGGTAGAGGTAGGTCAGCGCGGCCGAGGCCAACATTGCCAGGGCGTAGTAGCGGCACTGGCGCGAGTAGAGCATCAGCGAGACGTTGCCCAGGATGGCCATGACGAGGACAGACCAGGCCAGAGTGGTCGCCCTCTCTCGTCGTGCCCACCAGACCACCAGGGCGATTGTGGCCAGGCCGCAGAGCGCGAAAGGGAGGCGTCCGGCGAGCGCGGTGTCGCCGAGAAGCCCGAGGAACGGTGCGGCGAGGTAGTAGGCCAGCGGTGGGTCGAAGCGGTGGCGCAGGCCCTCGAGCGCGGCGCCGCCCTGGAAGGCGATTAGGTTGTGGCCGAGGAGGGCGTGGGTGTCGCCCGTCTGCCACACGCTCTTGGCCAGGAGCGCCGTGTATGCCTCATCGTTCCAGAAGGCATAACGGCCCAGGCCGGCGAAGATGAGCGCGGCGCTGAGGGTCAGGGCCGCTGCCGCAACGATCGCCTCGGGCCTCCGCATCCGCGCCTCTCCAAGCCTCGCAGGGGCAACGCGAACACGCCACGATAGTCGCGCTTCCGCCGGCCTCCGTCAATCCTCCCGGGGTGTGAAACCTTCTTTCTGCAATTGTCATCCACCGGCATGAGATACTACCTTGGCCACAATTCATGTAGCACACAAGGGCAGACACGCCCAAAGGCAGGAACCTGTTCGTAGTGCGGCCTTCAGGCCGTATCTGGGCATACGGGCTGAAGCCCGCACTACGAACCACTGCTACATGAATTGCGGCCAAGGTAGTAATTGAAAAACGGAGACTTGACACTCCTGCCCTTACTTTGGTGACTCAGGCGGGGGGAGGTTGGCGAAGTCAGCCCAGCGCGCTTCGATTGTGCGGGTGTCGGGGAGGGCGGCGTGGGCCCAGAGGCCGTAGCGGAGCCGCAGGGGCTCGCCGAGCTTGATGGTGCGCGGGGCGTCCTGGGTGAATGAGGCGCCCATCCAGCCGTCGTCGCGGACGTGGAAGATGCTGGGGTGGTTGGGGTTGGCGGGGTGGTCGAGGAGGGTGATGCCCTCGATGACGCCGTCGGCGACGGCGCCCGAGTAGTCCATCCACTTGGCCCGCTTCCAGAAGACGCCTTTCTCGTTCACCCCGCCCTCGGAGTTTCGAATGGTGCCGGCGCCATCGTGGACGCCGATGGTCTTGGCCATGCGGACGGCGAAGAAGCCGAAGGGGGTTTTGCCGAGGGTGACGTCGGCGCCCTCGGCGGAAAGCTCGAGGTCAACGACGATGAGCAGTTCGTCGCCTGGGAGGGCGTGAACGGCGGTTCGCCGCCGCTCCCTCAGCAGCACCTTGTTCTCCTTGGTGTTCAGCCAGACGTTGTGTGAGACGACAGCGGCGGCGTCCGGCCCGTCGGCAAGCCGCTCGATGCGCTGGTGGACGATGCGCCCGCCGCGCCCGTTCGACCAGAAGTCCACCCCGTTCACGTCGTGGTGGGAGACCCAGACGGAGTTGTGGTGTCCGTGGCCCTCGGGGTCGTGGGGGTGGCCCATGCGGGTGAGGGGTCGGCCGCTGGGGCCAATGATGGGGAAGATGAAGGGGCGGTCGAGGGCCGGGCCGAAGTGGTAGCGGGCCACCTCCTTGTTGTCGCGCTGGAAGGAGACCTGTTGGTATGGCTGCGGCACGGCCTGCATGCGGGGGACAGGCTTGGGAGTGAGGTCGGCCCCCGCGCCCGCCACAGCGAGGCAAAGACATAGAACGAACGCGGACACGCCTGTGGCATCCATGTGGTTCTCCTTGGTGCGGGCGCCAGGTATAGTTGGTATACTGAAGCGGGCGGGGGAATGCAAGGCCGCCTGAGGGTGAAACTGTGAGCGGGCGGGACGCTGGACTGGAGGCCAAGATGGGCGAGCTTGGCGAGAAGGACTACGTGGTCATCGTGCAGTGCGACCTCGTGAAGCAGCGCTGCTCGGGCTACTTCTGCGAAAAGGCGTTCAGCGAGAGGACGGGCGGCTTCGCGGCCTATCCGAGGGACAGGGCTTACCGCACGCTCTACCTGACGTGTGGCGGCTGCTGCGGGCGGGCGCTCGGGCGCAAGCTCAGCCACCTCGCGCGCAAGCTCAAGCAGCGCGAGGGCATCGGCAAGGAACGCATCGTCGTTCAGCTCTCCTCCTGCATCACACAGGACAACCACCACGCCCCGCCGTGCCCCCATCTCGGCTATCTCAAGGTGCTTATCGCCCGGCTCGGGCTGGACGTGCGCGAGGACACCTGCGTCAGCGAGCTGGCCGAGAAGCGGCGCGCCGAGGGCATCTACAGGGCGAAGGGAGTCGCTTGTGAAAGCGATTGAGATCAACCAGCACTTTCTGTCGAGGGCGAGCTGGCTGGACCCCGCGAAGACCGTGGACCGCGTGATCGTGGGCGACCCGCAGAAGGAGGTGCGGCGCCTGCTGGTCACCTGGATCGCCAGCTTTCGGGCCGTGCGTGCCGCCGTCGAACGCGGCTTCGACATGCTGATGACCCACGAGCCGAGCTTCTGGGTCCACGCCAACGAGCTGGAGAAGATGGAGAGGTCGGAAATCGCCTCGGCCAAGCGGCTCTACATCGAGCAGAGCGGGCTGGTGGTGTTGCGCAACCACGACGCCTGGGACCGCTGGCCCGAGGTCGGCATCCCGTGGGCCTGGGGGCAATTCCTCGGCCTGGGCGGGAAGCCGGTCGCAACCGGCGCGGGCGGCTATCAGCACCGCTACGACGTCGAACCAGTGGCGCTCGACGAGTTCGCCGCACGCGTGGCGCGGCGGACCGCGGCCATCGGCGAGAGCGCTGTCCAGGTCGTCGGCGACGGCAAGCGGCTCGTCTCCCACGTCGGCATCGGCACGGGGTGCGCCTGCGACATCCGCGTCTTCCAGGAGATGGGCTGCGACGTCTCGATCGTGTGCGACGACGGCTCGTGCTACTGGGGACCCATCCAGCGCGCGGAGGACGGCGGCCACGCCGTCATCCGCGTCAACCACGGCACGAGCGAGGAGCCCGGGATGATGACGCTGACCCGCTACATCAACGAGGCACTGCCCGGCGTCGAGGCCGAGCACCTGCCGCATGGGGCGACGTTTCGGCTGGTGGGATAGGGCCGATCGGACTGATAGGACAGGAGGGACCGACACAGTTGGGGCCGGGACCGCCTCACGGCTTGGCGGCCAAGGAGCCGGGGCGGTGGGGGCGGTAGAGGTAGTCGGGCCACAGCGGGCAGTTGAAATCAATCCAGGCCTTGATCGCGCGCATGCCAGCCTCGGGGAGCGAGACGCCTTCGTGGTGCTTGTCCGCTAGCACGGCCCAGAGGCGGCTCTGGAGGGTGCCGAACGAGAGAGGCTCGGCCTTGAAGTGTCGCATGCCGTAGGTGAGGTCGAAGTAGTGGACCCAGCCGCCCTGGATGAGCGAGCGGTAAGAAGCGGGCACGCGCGCGGCGTCGAGCGTGCCGCGGAGGTCGGTCCGCCCCTTCGTGCTGCCGTCGTGGCACCGCACGCAGTGGGCGTCCAGGACAGGCTGCACGACCTTCTGGTAGTCAAAGGGAGCGGTTCCCCAGGGGGGCGGCTCAAGGCTGCGCGGCGGCTTCCGGAGGGCCAGGGTCATGGCGGCGGGGGGCGATGCGCCGCGGTCCTCGTGGCACCCGATGCAGCCGCGCCGCTCGCCCGGCTGGAGCTGCACGACGCTGCGCATCCGCTGTAATTCGTTGAACTGGGCGTCGAGCAACTGGAAGTAGAGCACCTTGCCGGCTGGGGCCAGGAAGCTGGCCGAGCCGTCCTCCTCGATGGGCACGGTGCCGAGGGATGCCTTGGCCACATAGGTCGGCCAGCCCCCGCCCTCGCGAACGCGGTAGAGGCCCGGCTCCACCTCCTTGACGTGGCTGGGCCAGTTGTAGCCGGTCCGCAGGGGGGCGAGCGGTGCGTTGGGCGTCCGGGTGAGATAGCTGGGCGTGGGGCCGTGGACGAGGTGCACGGGTGAGGCGTAGAAGTCCTGGAACGGCGGATGGTCGGCGCGGAACTGGCCGCAGGGAAGGGGTTCGAGGGTGGCCGGGACCTCTTGGGCCACGCGGAGGTACTTGGCCCTGCCGCGGGCGACGGCGGGCTCGATGCCAATGTAGACATCCTGGATGGTGAACTGGCCGAGGCCCCGCTCAGCCAGGTCGGGGTCGAGCGTGGTGGGGAGCACGGGCGGCCGCGGGCGGGGGCGCAGGGGGCTGGGCCGGTAGCTGCTGATCTGCGGGTCCAAGTAGAGCAGCTCACGGTTCCCGTAGCGGTCGAGCACGTAGAGGCCCCAGTTGTTCCGGTTGTCGGGGTTGTGCGCCACGAGGAAGTGGTCGCGCGAGAGAGGGTAGGGGTCGCGAAAGGTCTCGCTGTGCGAGCGGCTCATCTGGTATTGTGGCCGCGTGTCTGGCGTGATGTTGGTGAGGGCCTCGGTGTCGAACGGCCCCTTGGTGAGGTCAATGAGTGCGATCGGCCCGCTGTGGTCGCCGTGCGACATGAGGGTGCAGACGATCTCGTTTGAGTCGGGCACCTCTTGTGCCTGGCTGTAGCAGTTGGGGGTGTTGTTGCCGAAAACTAGCTCGGGGTGCGTGCCGTCGGGGCGGATGGCCCAGAGCGTGTGGCCGAAGTCGGCCCCCTTGTCGAGATACTCGGAGCGGGTCCAGAGGATGCGGCCGCTGCGCATTACGGAGGGCTTCCACTCGCTGAGGTTGGCGAAGGACAGGCGCCGCATGTTCGTGCCATTGGCGTCCATGCGGTATAGCACGTAAGCCTGGGGCCGCCAGCACAGGAAGCGCGCGGTGCACCGCGTGGTGTGGAAGGCCAGGCCGCCGTCGGGCAGGCAGACGGCGTCGAAGTCGTGGAACGGTCCTTCGGTGAGGCGCCGCAGCCCCGTGCCGTCGGTGGCCATTGCATACAGGTGCCAGTATGAGGCCCAGCCCTCCACCTCGGGCTTCTGGGGGCGGTAGGCGAAGTAGATCGTCTTCGCGTCGTAATCGGCCGTCGGCTCGCGCACGATGCCCGCGCTGCCGTCGAAGAGCTGCTCGACGCGCGCGCGGTCCGGGCGGAAGCGGCCCTGCTCGTCCCGGGGAACGTGTAAGACGAACACCCCGCCGCCCGGCTCCAGCACGCCGTCCAGATGCTCGCTGTAGTTGTGCGACTCCAGGAAGGGGTGGCGCTTGGCGAACAGGACGCGCTCGATGGGCGCCAGGGCGGGGTCGCGGAAGAACAGGTCGCGCTTCGCCCGCCGCGCCGCCAGGTACAGGGCGTCGGAACCCGGCTCCTCGGCGGCCCGGCGCCGCAGGGCGGCCGCCTGGGCGCGTTCGGCGCTCACGTCGAGCCCACGGCCCGCGAGCCGCTCGATCAGCTCCTCGAACAACACCAGGACCCTCTCCAGCGGCTCCAGCCGCGCGAAGCGGCCCCAATATGGCGGGCCGCCGGGCACTGCGGGACGGTCCACCCGCAGCGGCGAGAGATGGTCGTCGGCCGGGATTCCGCTCAGCGTCGCCCGCTCGCGCAGGAAGGCGTAGTGGAGCAATCCGTCCCAGCCCTTCTCGGGCAACTGGTCAACCGGCAGGCCGGGAAACCGGCTGGGCCGTGCGACACTGGCGGCGCGCTTGGCCACCGACCTCCACTCCCGCCCATCCTGCGAGACGAGGACCTCGAAGGCCACAGGCACGCGATCGGTGTAGCGCCCCTTGCGGTCGCGCGAGAAGACCACCTTGGCCACCTGGGCGGGCCTGGGCAGCTCGATCTGCGCCCACTCCTCACCTGTGGTGGCGGCGATCCAGGAGTGGTCGTTGCCATACTCGCCGTCGTTGAGGTGCGGGATGACGTGAATGGCGTAGCCGGGCAGGCAGGATGAGGCGGACGCCTTGGCGCCCGCCTTCGCCAGCGCGAGGTTATCGTTGCCTGCGGGGCCGTAGACCTCAAGCTCGTCAATGCAGGGCTGGCTGCCCGAAGTGGCGGAGATCAGGAAACGAATGAACTTCGCCTCTTGGGGAGCAAAGACCACGGAGTTTGGCTTGTCGGGTCGAATCGGCTCCTCCCCAGCCGCAGCCCCTGTGCCTGACCACAGAGCCGCGATCAAAGCCATTTCGCGCCAACCAATGCGCCCTTCCCAAGCTTGTCGCGCCATCTCTCGCCTCCTGACCTTCACCTGCGCACATCCTATTTCATTCGCCGACCCGCTTCAAGTTGATCCCGCGACCGCGGAATGGCCCATCTGGCGCACGACACTCCCGACCACGTCTTTGAGCTCCCCGGCGCCGACAACAACTGCGTCGCCATGTCTGTGGCAACGAACACACCGAAATACGCCGGAACCCTCTCCACCACCGCGTCCGCGGCAGCGACTTTGAACTCCACCGAGCCATCGGGGTCTGCGCTGAGGCCGGCATCGCTGTTCAGCGCGCCACGACCGCGGCCGCGAAGTGCTTGGCAATCTGATCGGCGGGCAGCGCACGGGGGTAGAGGGCCGCCTCGTCGGGCTTGCCGGCGAGGTCGGCGATGTTGTCGCACCGGCCGCGGCTACTCCCGCACACGAATCCGGTGGACCTCGACGACGAGCAGCTTGCCGCGGTAGTGCTCCATCGTGCCGTTGATGGCCAGGTAGCTTTTCAGCGTCGCCATCAGCCGCGGGGCGATCTCGGGGTGGTTCTTCATCTGGAGGGCAACGATGCCCCCGTAGTTCGCTGGCGGATAGGCCACGATGTCGGCGAAGTCGCCGTTGAGCGAGAGGAGGATGCAGCCGAGTTCCTGAGCCTTCGCTATTACGACCGGGTCCGCGGACTCCTGGGGCAGGTGGTCCTTTAGCCTGAGAACCTGGTGCCCAGCCCCCCTCAGAGCCTGCATGATCAGGTTCGAGATGCAGTGGTCGGCGAAGAAGCGCAGGCTCATGCGACCTCGACCTCGAACTCAGACAGGTCGCGGGCGTACTCAAGGCAGGCGGCGATCTGCTCGCGGGTGAGGTCCTCGAACTGGCCGATGATCTCCTCGGGGGTGCTCCCAGCAGCCAGGTAGCCGAGGATGAGGCTGACGGGTATTCGGGTGCCCCTGATCCGCGGCTTGCCCCGCAGCACGTCGGGCGTGCTCACGATGTGCTCCCGCCAATGAGCTTCCATAGCCGACTCCTTAGCGTGGGCAGCAGCCACCCCGCAGGGAGATTATACCCCGAAATGACAAGGTTTCAAGGGCTGGTTGCCGGCCACCCCTACCGCAGGGTGCCCGCCGCGGCGAAGTGCTTGGCAATCTGATCGGCGGGCAGCGCACGGGGGTAGACGACCACCTCGTCAAGCTTGCCGGCGAGGTTGGCGATGTTGTCACACCGGCCGCCGAGGAAGATGGTCTCGCAGCCGTCGGGGAGGGTGACTGCTGCTTCGCCCGAAACCTCCTGCTTGCCGTCGAGGTAGACAGTCACCCGCTTGCCGTCGCGGACGAGGGCGACGTGGTGCCAGGTGCGGAGGGGGATGTCGGTGGTGCCGGCGAGAAGCTCCTTGGCGGCGTTGCCGTTGAAGAAGATGAGCTTGCCGGGGGCGTTCGTCTTGCCGCCGATGCCCAGGTGGTCGCCGCGGGCGTCCCGGTCGCCATCGGCGCCGCGGGAGAAGAGGTAACCCGTCACCTCGCGGGCGTCGGAGGGCAAGCCGTTCCAGAACCAGAACTCGATGGTGTAGGCGGAACCAAGCCCCTTTGCGGCGGTCTTGAGGCGTCCGCCGGCGAAGTGGGGGCAGCGGTTGATGCGTCCATCGCCCGAGAAGGCGGGGGACTGGGGGCCTTCGAGGTAGAAGGCGATGCAATCCTCGTAGGTCGCGGGGCAGTGGCCCGCCGCGTCGGCCGCGGTCGGGCCAACCATCTCCTCCATGCGCCAGTAGGCGAGGGGCTTGGAGGCGAGGATGCCCTCGGCGTAGGGGCCGTTGGTCACGGCAAGCTTGCGGCGGGGCTTGCCCGACGCTTCCTCGAGGCATTGGAGAACGGTCTCGACGATCTTCGGCTCGGCCTGGACCTCGAGGCCCGCGGTGCGTGCGGGCCAGGTGGTGTAGCCGCCAAGGGTGTGCTGCTCGGGCGGGGGGATGTAGCCCTCGGCGCCGTTGGCCAGCTCAATGTTCATCGTGGGCAGGAGTGGGCTTTGGGCTTTGAGCTTGAGGCCCGTGATGCCAAAGACCTCGCACGGGATGGCCGTGATGCCCAGGTCGCCGACGCGGATGGCCTGGAGCTTGAGCTCGCGGGCCGGCTCCTCGTGGAGGTAAATGGCCTCCTTGGCGTAGACCTCGCGCTGGCTCTTGGGCACGGGGCCTTTCATCTGGGCGATAATCTCCTTGGCCCAGGCCAAGCGCTTCTCGTCGGGCGTGCGGCGGGCGAGGCGGAGCCTTTTCTCGCAGACGCCGATGGTGGCCGAGTCGCGGTACTCGATGATCTTGTAGGCTTCGGCGGCCACCTTGGCCACGGCCTCGGCGTATTGCTGGATGTTGATGTTTTTGCGCGGCTGGCTGTAGTCCATCCAGTGCAGGTCGCCCGCGGTGCCCTGGGACATCATGGCGACGAAGGGGGGCTCGAGCTTCTCGGCGCCGAGCAGGGCGGCGAGTTTGGCACAGAAGATGCCAAAGTAGTCGGACGACACGGCGGCCGCGCCGAAGTAGTGCATCGAGAAGTTGGCGAGGACGGCGATGGGGCGGCCATCGGGCGACTGGACGGCGAGCAGCGTGAGGTCGGGGTCAATCGGCCCGGCCGGCCCGACGTGGTTGGGGCTCTGATAGCCGGGGTGCATCATGGCGCGGATGTTGCGCTGGCCGAAGGGGTCGGTGCCGATGCGGTCGGGGCGGAGGATCCAGCGGCGGCAGTTGGTCCACGGGCGGGCGTCAGCGACGGTCCAGCCGACCCTTGCGGGCGCTAGGTTTTTCGCCGCCTGCTCTATGCCCTGGACGATGCCGTCGCGGAGCACGGGCACGTAGTCCTCCTGGACGCCCGTGCCGAGCGCCCCCATCACTGATGGGGCAGAATGCGTGTGGACGGCGGAGATCAGGATGTGGGTGGTGGGGATGCCGGTGGCCTTGGAGGCCAGCTCCTTTGCCTCGTCGCAGAACTCACGGGTCATCATCAGCGTGTCCACGACGGCGAAGGCGACCCGTGTCGTCCCGTCGTCGAGGACGAGGCAGCGGGCGTGGAGGGTGCCCGCCGGGCCGTTCGCTTTGCCCTCGAGGAACCCGCCGCTGACGAGGACGGGCCACTTCTTCGGCATCACGTCCACAGCGCACGCCCCGGCCCGGAACGCCTTCGTCCCCTCGCCGGCCCGGGCCAGGCTGACGGCCAAGAGAAGGCCAAGCATCACGAGGCTGCTCAGATTCATCGCCATATCCCCTTCTGAAATGCGTGAGAGTCACGTCATCCGGAGCCGAGCGAAGCGCCGTCGAGGAACCCCTCTTCGCCTCTCTGCCCTTCTGGCCTACAGCGTCCACGGCTCCCGCATGGGCCGCGTGAGCATGCGGTTCGCCTCGGCATCGCCCACGAAGCGTTCGGCAGCGGTGTCCCACGCCAGTTTGCGTCCGAGGCGCGCGGCGATGTCGGCGATCATGCCGAAGTAGGAGGCGAGGTGGCCGGCCTCGACGGGCGAGACGGGGTCGGTGCGCGTGCGGATGGCCGCGATGAGGTCGGCCTGGTGGTGGTCGCTGTGGTGGAGGGGCGTGTCGCTGGGCTTGAGTGTGACCTGGAGGAGCGAGGGCGGGTCGGCGGCGATGCTGCCGCGGTCAACGTGGACCCAGCCCTCGGTGCCCTCGAAGCGGCAGCCCTGGGCGCAGGGGTGGCCGTTGTCGGAGAAGAGCATCCTGAGGCCGCTGGGGTAGACGAACTCGCCGCTCCAGCCGTTGACGTTGTCGGTGAGGCCAAAGTCGCGATAGTCGGCGGTGAAGGCGAGCTCGATGGGGCCTTTGGCGAGGTCGGGACAGCCCCAGAAGGCGATGTCGAGGTGGTGGACGCCCCAGTTGCAGATGAAGCCCACGCAGTAGTCCCAGATGAGATACCAGCCGGGCCAGTCGAGCCGCGCGTGGTGCCAGGGCCTCATGGGGGCGGGGCCGACGAACATCTCGTAGTCGAAGCCCGGCGGCACAGGCTCGGGCGTGATGGGGCCGCGGTAGCGCGGCTGGTAGCTCGGGCCGGGCGCCCCGACCTTGACCGTGTGAAGCTTGCCGAGGTAGCCGTTGCGGGCCAGCTCGCACGCCTGGCGGAAGCGGCGGTCGGAGCGCTGCTGCGTGCCCGTCTGGAAGACCCGTCCGTAGCGACGGACGGCGTCGCGGATGGCCTGGCACTCGCGGACGGACACGCCCAAGGGCTTCTCGCAATACATGTCCTTGCCCGCCTCGGCGGCCTGGATGCACATGATCGCGTGCCAGTGGTCCTGGGGGGCGATGATGACGGCGTCAACGTCTGGGCGGGCCAACACGTCGCGGAAGTCGTTGTATGCCTCGCAGCCGCGGTAGTCCTTTTCTGCCCTAGCGGAGTAGTGGTTGTTGACGAGGGTGCGGGCAGCGTTGCGGCGGGCCTCCTGCACGTCGCACACGGCGACGACCTGGACGCCTGGGCAGCCGAGGAAGCCACGCATCACGCCCGTGCCCTGGCCGCCCGAGCCGAGGAGGCCGAGCGTCACCCGCTCGTTCGCCGCGCGAGCCGCCGCGGGAAGTATGAAGGGCGCGGCGGTCGTCGCAACCGCGGCCCCCAGGAACCGACGCCGGGAGAGACTTGCCATCGGCAACGCCTCCTGCTTGATCTTCCCTCCGCTTTCTGGTACAGGCTCTTGCGTATCACTATACGCCGTTCTCGCATGGCGTCAAGGCGCAAGGAGCCACCACCAATGCCCACGGTCCTCATCACCGGCGCCGCAGGCGTCCTCGGCAGAGCCATAGTGCCGCTGCTGGAGCAGGATGGCGCCTTTAGACTCAGGCTCACTGACATGGCGCCGGTCGAGACGCCCCACGAGTTCCTCCGGGCCGACCTGGCCAACTGGGAGGAGGCGAAGGAGCTGTGCACGGGCGTGGACGAGGTGCTTCACGTCGCGGCGATCCACCCGTGGAAGAAGTATACGCCGCAGCAATACGTGGACTGCAATATCAAGGGCACCTGCAACCTGCTCCAGGCCGCCGCCGATGCCGGCGTGAAGCGGGTCATCTACACCAGCAGCATCGCGGCAATGGGCTACCGCTACGAGCGGGCCGAGGAGCTGCCCTTCGACGAGACCCGCCCCTCCCGGCCCTGCGAGGACATCTACTGCGTCTCGAAACACGTCGGCGAGCAGCTCTGCGAGATGTTCCGCCACCGCTGCGGCCTGGCCTACGTAGCCCTCCGGCCGGGCACCTTCATCCCCCGCAACGAGGCCGACCCTGCCTGGGGCCTCTCGCTGCTGACCCAATGGCTCCACGCCTCCGACGTGGCGATGGCGCACCTGCTGGCGCTCAGGAGTGGCGTGAGGAATGAGGCGATCATCATAACGGCCCGGGTGCCCTTCACGAGCGCCGACGCCCCGGCCCTCCTCGCCGATGCGCGGCCGGTGATTCTCCGCTACTTCCCCAGGGCAAGGCTCCTCGAGGAGCGCGGCATCCAGCTCCCCAAGAAGATTGAGCGGTGGTACAGTATCGCCAAGGCCGAGCGGCTGCTCGGCTACAGGCCACAGTGGAGCTTCGGCGACTGGCTGGAGAAATGGGAGAACGGCGCCCTCCCGAACGCTCCAATACGTTCGGGAGGGTAACGTCTTGCGACAACGGCGCCCTCCCGAACGCTCCAATACGTTCGGGAGGGTAATGTCTCGTCCCTAGGCAGCCGGGAGTACCCTCCCGAAGGTATTGGAACCTTCGGGAGGGAGAGGTTGGGAGCGGTGAGGGAGTGAACACCGTCGCGGTCGTGAACAGCAAGGGGGATTACCCCGCCCTCCTGCCGCGCCTCGTGAGGCTAGCAGAGGCCGAGGACATCGTGCGTCCCGGCGCCCGCGTGCTCATCAAGCCAAACCTCCACGCCCCGCAGCGCTGGACGACTGGTGGGACGACCAATCCCGCCCTTGTCGCCGCCCTCATCGAGTGGGCGAGAGCAAGAGGGGCGAAGAGCATCCTCGTCGCCGACGGCCCCTACTTCGGCCTGCCCGACCCCCAGGAGGTCTTCGTCAAGACCCGCTTCGCACAGGCCGTGGAGCGCGCGGGGGCGCAATGGGCCGTCCTACCGCGCCATCCATTCCGCATCTTCCGCGACGCCTCGCCTCACCTGCCCCACGAGCTGGGCATCAGCCAGCTCCTCTTCGAATGCGACACGCTCATCAACGTCGCCCTGATGAAGACGCACCTCGACTGCCTCGTGACCCTCGGGATGAAGAACCTCAAGGGCTGCATCCGCCCCGAGGACAAGCGGGCCTTCCACAGCGACCTGGAGATCCACCGCGCGGTCGTGGCCCTCAACCAACTCATTGCGCCGGCCCTGACGATCGTGGACGGCACGCTGGGGATGGAGGGAATCGGCCCGCACGCCGGGCGCCCGGTCAGCTTCGGCTACGTCTTCGCCAGCCGCCACACGCCTTCCGTGGACGCCGTCGCCGCCGCCGCGATGGGCGTGGAACTCGACGAGGCGCGGACCCTCAAGTACGCGGCCGAGGAGGGGCTGCTCGACCCGGCGGCCATCCGCGTCGTTGGGCAAGACGTGGGAACCGGCCAGGCGACAGGCGACAGAGGACAGACGACAGCATTCCCCCCCTTCTGTCACCTGCCATCTGTCATCTGTCCTCTTTCTTCGCAGGTCGCCCGCATTTGCCGCCGCTTCGAGCGCCCCGACGAGGCGATGATGCGCCACTTGCCGGGCCTGAGGCTACAGAGCGATGGCGCGTGCAGCGCGTGCCGGCTCAACGTCATCCGAGCCCTGCTCGAGAACCGCCGGGCAGACGTGCCCCTGCCCGGCCGCCTCATCGTCATTGGCAACCAGCCGCCGGCGGAGCCCGACGCTTTGCTCGTCGGCCAGTGCCAGCGGCGCTTCGCCGCCGGCGGCCACCCCCATCTTCCCGGCTGCCCGCCTTCGGTCGCGCGGGCCAAGGAGTTTCTGGGCGCCGCCGGGAGTTGACAACCGCTTGTCGAGGGGCTATAGTCGGCGCTGTCTGGCGCGGGGTTCTGGCCGGCTTCCGTTCGGCGCTCTTGATCGAAAGGAAGGAACCATGCGCAAGATGTTGAGCCGCAGACAGTTTCTTGGGGCAGGCGCCGCGGCAGGGGCGCTGCTGGCCGGGCCGTGGCGGCGATGGGCGCTCGCGGCCGAGGGGGAGGATTGGCCGCCCAAGCTGCCGACGGTGAAGATCTACAAGGTCTTCGCGGGACGGACCGGCGGTCACTATCTCTCGCGCCCGAAGGAGGAGATTGACAGGTTCAACGCCTATCTCGACGGTGTGGCGAAGAAGCTGGGTGGCGTGGAGTTTGTCGGCGGCGACCTCATCCCGCCGGCCAAGGCCGAGGAGGTGGCGGCGAAGCTCAGGGGTGCCGACGGCGCCCTGCTCTTCCACCTCTCGGGCCACGGCGGCGACGCCCCCGTGCTCAGCAAGCTCATCGAGACCGGCGTGCCCGCGGCCGTCTTCTCTCAGCCCTTCAGCGGCCACGGCTGGATGTACTTCCCCGCCCTGGCCAAGGCTGGGCACAAAGTCGTCATCCTCCCCACGAGTGACTGGGGCGAGCTCGACCACATTGTCGGCCTGATGCGTGTCCCCGCCTGGCTGCGTCAGACCCGCATCTTCATGGTCGGCGGTCCCCAGGGCACAGGCCCCGCCTGCGACCCCAAACAGGTCAAGGAGCGCCTCGGCGCCGAAGTGCTCCCGATCAAGAACGAGGTGCTCCTCGATGCGATGAAGGCCGTGGACCTCAAGGCGGCCGAGGCGGAGGCCGAGGAGTACTGGCTCAAGCCGGCCCAGAGGCTGGTCGAGCCCAAGCGCGACGAGGTCATCGCCTCGGCACGCTTCTACCTCGGCGTGCGCGCCCTGATGGCCAGGGACCGCGTCCGCGCCATCGCCAGCTCCCACTGTATGGGCAACCCCCGCGGCTGCCTGACCTTCTCGAAGCTCAACGACGAGGGCCTCGTCGGCGCCTGCGAGGGCGACATGGACTCCACCCTCACCATGCTCATCTTCGCCTACGCCTTCGGTGTGCCAGGCTTCATCTCCGACCCGGTGTTCGACACCGCAAGGAACGCCCTCATCCACTTCCACTGCACCTCGACGACTAAGGTGGACGGCCCGTCGGGCAAGCGTCAGCCCTTCACCATCCGCTCCCAGACCGACAGCCAGGGCGGCGTCGCACTCGAGGTCGAACACCGCGTTGGCCAGGTCGTCACCTGCGCCAAGCTCATCAACCTCGACACCATGCTCATCTCCACGGGCAAGATCATAGAGGTGACGCACAGCCCCCTCGGCTGCCGCACCCAGTTCGTCACCGAGGTCAAGGACGCCCGCTCGATGTTCCACAACTGGGGCGCCGGCGTCCTCAAGGGCGGTGTCATGACCCTCCTCCACCGCGACGTCTTCTACGGCGACCGGATGCAGGACATCAAGCACCTCGGCGCCCTCATGGGCTTCAAAGTGGTCGAAGAAGCCTGAGTTCTCCCCTCCCGAAGGTTCCAATACCTTCGGGAGAGGAGTTTGGGAAGGCCAACTGCTGGCCCACGGAAAGGAGCACAGGATGAGCAGGCTGAGTCGCATGGGCTGTTGTGGGTGTCCGCTGAGCCGGCGGCAGTTTCTCGGCGGCTGCGCGGCGGGTGCCGCGGGGCTGCTGACCCTGGGCGCCCACGGCGCCGAGGCGCCGCCCGCCGCAGCCAAGGCCAAGGTCCGCCTCGTCTTCACCTATGTACCCTCCACCGGCCCCATCTGGCCCAACATCGGCTATGACTTCGAGAAGAGGAAGAAGGAAATCCTCGACAAGCTGGTGCCCGGCTGCCCGGGCGTGGAGTTCGTCCCAGCCGTGGCGATGAACCGCAAGCAGGCTGAGGAACTGTTGGCGAAGGACAAGGACGAGGGGTTTGACGGCTATCTTGTCTTCATGCTGGGGCTGTGGACCGGCGCGCCCCAGGCCATCGCCGCAGCGAAGCGGCCGACGCTTTTCGTGGACGACCTCTACGGCGGCTCCGGCGAGTTCCTGGGCGCCAACGCCCACGCGCAGCGCAGCAAGCTGCCCGTAGAATGGGTCTCGTCGTCCCGCATCGAGGACGTGATCGCGTCGGCCAACTGCTTCGCGCTCCTCAAGCAGGGCAAGGGCGTGGAGGAGTTTCTGGCCGCGGCCCGGGCCGCCCGCCGCAAGTGCTCGGCGCCGATGGGCGACATGGCCTGCAAGGAGGACCGCGTGCAGGCCATTGACGTGGGCGAGTGCCTCAAGCGCCTCAAGGAGACCTCCTTCCTCACCGTCGGCGGCGGCTGGGGCATGCCGGGGAGCGGCAAGGCCATCGAGGCCGCGCTCGGCGTCAAGGTCGTCCCCATTGACTTCAAGGAGCTCCACGCGGCCTACGAGGCGGCCGACAGGGACGAGGCGGCCAAGTGGGCCGAGAGGTGGATGAAGGCCGCCGAGAAGATCGTCGAGCCGTCGCCCGACGAAGTCCAGCGCTCCGCCACCATGTACCTCGCCATGCTCGCCGTCATGAAGAAGCACAACGCCCGCGGCATCACCATCAACTGCCTCGGCGGCTTCTACGGCGGCCACCTCAAAGCCTACCCCTGCCTCGGCTTCACCCAGCTCAACGACGACCTCCTCGTCGGCGGCTGCGAGGCCGACATCATGTCCGCCCTCACCATGACCGTCTTCAGCACCCTCGTCGGAAGGCCGGGGATGATCTCCGACCCCGTGATCGACATGTCGAAGAACCAGGTCATCTACGCCCACTGCGTCGGCCCCACCAAGGTCTTCGGACCCCAAGGCCCCGCCAACCCCGCCCACATCCGCTCCCACTCCGAGGACCGCAAGGGCGCCTGCTACCGCTCCCTACTCCCGCTCGGCTACATGACCACCACCATGGAGATCAACTGCGGCTCAAAGCAGATCCTCTTCCACCAGGGCAAGAGCGTGGACAACGTAGACGAGGACAAGGCCTGCCGCACCAAGCTCGCCGTTGACCTCAAGGGCGACCTCGAGAAGCTCGTCGCAGGCTGGGGCTGGGGCTGGCACCGCGTCACCTTCTACGGCGACCTGCGGCCCCAGGTCGAAACCTTCGCCCAGGCCACCGGCATGAAGATCATCGAGGAAGCCTGACCCACGACTCCCGCCTCGGCCCCGCGTCACCTCCCGAAGGCGCCAACGCCTTCGGGAGGCTGCGGGGCCGGTCCCTCGCCGCACTGCGAGAGGCCTGTAAGCGGCGTGATTGGGCCGGGACTTCGGGCCGGCTGGCGACAGAGGATTACTTTGTGGGGCGGAGGCCGGCGAACCCCTGTCCTGTGGCAGCGCGCCCAGCTCACAAGTGCCAGCGAGGCAAGAGCTTAGCACGACAACGCTACTTCTCACGGGGCCAGTCTCGATTCTCTGTCTTTCTGAGCGAAGGCCGCCTGCCCTCGGCTGCGCTCGGGCCGGGCTGGGCGGCCGAAAACGACAACGCCACTTTCCCCGGCGCAAGCCACAAAGAGCTGTCATTCTCAGCGTAGGCCGCCTACGAGCGGCCGAACCGAAGAATCTCCCTTGGCTTGCGTCCGGGCACAGGGTCCAGCCCTCAACCAGGGGCTGACCGCGCGGAGAGATTCTTCGCTCCGCCCGCCCGGACGCGGGCTCTGCTCAGACTGACCCGTTGACTTGGCCCATCTCCTGCTGTGGCCAGGCTTTAGCCCATCAGGGCCGGGCGAGGGTAGCGTCTTAGAAACTATCTCAAAACCCACGCGGGACTGCGACGCCAGCGATTCTGGCCGCAGGCTAGGAGCACGCAGGAAGTGATGCAGCGGAGAGCATCATTGGCGACCTGCGACAACGCCTGCGGCCAGAAGTCGAGGCGTCCCTGCGGGTTGCGGCGGCAGCGGGGCGTCTGCGGTGTTGCGGCTCCTCGACGATGGTCTCCGTTGCATCGCCTCGTCGCCGCGCCTTGCATCCGCCCCGCTGACGCCGGCAACGCAGCCCGCGTGGGTTCTGAGATAGTTTCTTAGTGTTAGCACTACAACGCTGTATTCTCTTGCTCCAAAGCGGATAACTACTTGTCAGCACAGCAGATACGCCACACGCACATGTCACTCTGAGCCGAGCCCACCTCCCGGCGGGCCGAGCGAACAATCTCTGTGCGCGCGGAGCCCGTGGTTGAGGGCTACACTGCGTAACCGGACACAAGCCAAAAGAAGATTGGGCGTAGTCGTTTCGGACGCCAGGTAGGGGCGGGTCCCCGTGCCCGCCCATCGGGCCCGCAGGTAGGGGCGGGTCCCCGTGCCCGCCCATCGGGCCCGCAGGTAGGGGCGGGTCCCCGTGCCCGCCCACCTATGTTGCGCCGCGCCATCGAGTTCGGGCAGGCACAGGGACCTGCCCCTAC
>Ga0101944_10000371_pt1 | contig 136718 bp, 97 predicted proteins | sample DewCreD2012metaG_FD_75245 | JGI IMG/M metagenome (GOLD analysis project Ga0101944, IMG submission 75245) | Hot spring sediment bacterial and archeal communities from British Columbia, Canada, to study Microbial Dark Matter (Phase II) - Dewar... ...
CGGCGGCGGGCGCCAACAGCAGCGCGCCCGCGCACCAGGCCCACGCGATCGATCGTCGCGGGTCGCGCTCGGCTACCGGCATCGCTGCACCTGTCCCGTCCGGCGCGACTGCTCGACGCAACCGCCGGTCCCATCGGACCGACACTCCAGCCAGGTGCCGGTCTCGCCGCAACCAGGAGCCGCCGTTCCGCTCCAGCCGCTGACCATCGTCGTGCAGGCGCTGCAATCGCCGACGACGGTCGTTGCCTGGGGCGTCTCCCGTCCGTCGCAGTCGTAGTCGAAGCCGGCCGGGCCGGCGGGCATCGGGAAGAAGTTCGGCTGGTCGGGCCGGACGTCGCGGTTCTCGTCGTCGCAGTCGCCGGCCGCCCGCACGAATCCGACGGGCGGATCGCAACCGTCGGAGAATTCGAGCGGCGTTCCGAAGCCGTCGCCGTCCCGATCCCGGTAGAATCGCGTCCGCACGCCCTCGTCGGTGAAGCCGTCGCAGTCGTCATCGACGCCGTCGCAGCGTTCGTCGGCGCCGGGATGTCGGCCGGCGTTCCCGTCGTCGCAGTCGCCGCCGCGGCCCGCGGCGCCGGCCGGCTGGGCGCACTGCCGCCAGGCGGGCGTCCCGCCGCCCCATTCGTCCCCGTCCTCGTCCCGATACCAGTCGCGGGCGATGGCGTCCTCGTCGGTCAGGCCGTCGCAGTCGTCGTCGACGCCGTTGCAGGTCTCGACGGCCCGCGGATGGACGCGGTGGTTGTCGGGCGCGCAGTCGTCCCCCCCGCAGGCGGGGTCGAGGAAGTCGTCCTCGTCCCGGTCGCACGTCCGAGCGGTCCATTCGGGAAGGCACAGCGGATCGTGGAACGTCGTGCCGGCAGGGCATTCGCCGGAGGGCTCGGCCCCGCAACCGGCCGCCGCGACCAGCCAGGCCACCGTGGTGAGTGCCAACCCCCGCACGTCGTCGTCTCCCCCGCGGCCGTTCACCCCGCTCCGTCGCCACGTCCCGTCCGGCCGCCGCGGGACGGAACGCGCGAAGACTACTCGTCGGCCGGCGCGGCGCCGGACGCCTCGCCGCCCGCCGCCGGCGCCTCGCGGTAGCCGCACTCCTTGTCGTCGCACACGACGACGACGACGCCCCGCGCCCGTGCCTCGACGAGGTACGGCGCGCCGCAGCGCGGGCAGGGTCGCGGCACCGGCTTGCGCCAGGTGACGAAGTCGCATCCCTCGATCGGCGCGACCTTCGCGGGCGCGGCCGGCGCCGCCGGCATCGCGCGTTTCGTCCCCTTCCGGGTCCCGGTCGCGGCGTCCGCATCCTTCGACACGGCGCGCACGCGCACCCGCCTGGAGCACTCCCAGTAGGTCTTGCCGTTCCTCGTCCGCCGCTCGACGATGTCGCCGCCGCAGCCGGGGCGCGGGCACTTCACCCCGGTGGGCAGCGGCCGCGTCGTCTTGCAGGCCGGGTAGCCGGTGCAGGCCAGGAAGGCCCCGAAGCGTCCGCGTCGCACCGTCATCGGCTTGCCGCAGGTCGGGCACGTCGCGCCGGAAACGTCGGGCAGGGGCGCGGCCGGCGTCCCGTCGGCCCCGGGCAGGTCCTTGCTGAAGCTGCACTTGGGGTAGGCCGAGCAGGCGAGGAACCACCCCGCCCGGCCCCACCGCCGCAGGAGCGGCGCCCCGCAGCGCTCGCACTTCTCGCCGGTCTCCTTCGTCTCGGACCGGACATCGACCATCTCGCGCTTCGCGCGCTCCACGTCGGCGTGAAAGGGCTCGTAGAACTCCGCGAGCAGCGTCTGCCAGTCGACCTTCCGCGACTCGACGCGATCCAGGTCCTCCTCCATCCGCGCGGTGAACTGCGGGTCGAGGATCCGGGGGAAATGCCGGACCAGCCGGTCCGTCACCAGTTCGCCCAGCTCCGTCGGCTGGAGTTTCTGCTCCACCTTGCGCACGTAGCGTCGTTGCAGGATGGTGGAAACGATCGAGGCGTAGGTCGAGGGTCGTCCGATGCCGCGCTCTTCCAGTTCGCGCACCAGCGAACCTTCGGTGAAACGGGCCGGCGGCTGGGTAAACTTCTGTTCCCCCGACACGCCGGGCGGCACCAGCCGCAGCGGCTCGTCGGGAAGCAGCGCCGGGAGCGAGGCGGCGACGCAGCCGGCGTCCGAATCGTCGCCGTTCGCCGGCCCCTTGGACGCGGCTCCGTTGCCGTTGCCGTTGCCGTTGCGCGGCGCCTCGTCGCCGTCGCCCGCCCGGGCGCCGTCGCCGGTTTCGGCCTCCTCGCCGTACACCGCGAGCCAGCCCGGTTCGGCGAGCCGCGAACTGGTGGCGCGCAGGCGGAACGTCCGGCCGCCGGGCGACCCGTCCCGCGCCTCGACCTCCACCGCCTGGATCGCGTAGACCGCCGGCTTCATCTGGCTGGCCACGAACCGCCGCCAGACCAGCCCGTAGAGCCTGGCCTGGTCCGGCGTCAGGTGCCGGCCGACCCTGTCCGGGGTCAGTTCCACGTCGGTCGGCCGGATCGCCTCGTGCGCATCCTGCGCCCCCGCCCGGCTCGCGAACACGTTCGGCCGCGCGGGGAGCGCCGCGGCCCCGAACGCCCGCCCGACGAACTCGCGACAGGCCGCCACGGCCGATTCGGAGACCCGGGTCGAGTCGGTGCGCATGTAGGTGATGAGGCCGGTCGGACCGCCGTTCCCGATCTCCACGCCCTCGTAGAGCTGCTGCGCGGTCTGCATCGTCCGCCGCGCCGAGAAGTGGAACCGCGCCGAGGCATCCTGCTGCAGGCGGCTCGTGATGTAGGGCGGCGGCGGGCGCCGCGAGCGCGTCTTCTCCTCGAGCTTCGCCGCGCGGAACGCCGAGCGCTCCAGTTCCTCGCGGACCCGCCTCGCCTCCTCGGTGTTCCCGATCTTCGCCGGCTCCCCGTCGATCCGGGTGAGCTGGGCGCGGAACGACCCGGCCTCCGGCCGTTCGGCCGGCGCCAGCGCGGCGAACACGTGCCAGTATTCCTGCGGCACGAACTCCCGGATCGCCCGCTCGCGCTCCACGATCAGCCGCACCGCCACCGACTGCACGCGGCCCGCCGACAGTCCGCGCTGGACCTTTCTCCACAGCACCGGCGACAGCTCGTAGCCCACCAGCCGGTCCACGATTCGCCGCGCCTGCTGCGACTCGAACTTGGCGCGGTCGATCGCCCGCGGCTCGGCCAGCCCCTTCTCGATCCCCTGCCGCGTGATCTCGTGGAACAGCACCCGGTGCACCGGCACCGGCACGTCCTTCTTGCGCAGTTCCTCGGCCACGTGGTAGGCGATCGCTTCCCCTTCGCGATCCGGGTCGGGCGCCAGGTACACCGCATCCGCGGCACGGGCGGCCTTGACGATCGACGTCAGCACCTCCTTGCGTCCCTTGATCTCCACGTACTCCGGCGCGAAACCGTGGTCGACATCCACCCCCAGCTTCGTGGCCGGCAGGTCCTTCACGTGCCCCATCGTCGCCGCGACCGCGAACCGGTCCCCCAGGTACCGACGGATCGTCCGGACCTTCGTCGGCGACTCGACCACGAGCAGCGGCTTGCCCATTCCGCTCAGCCTCTCCCGGCAGGCAACCGGAATCGCCCGTCCGTCAATCGGGCCACGGCGCCGGCCGCTTCCAGCAGGCCGAGCCGCGCCGCCACCTCCCCCGCCCCCAGACCGCTCGCCGCCGCGAGCTCGTCCGCCCCCGCCGGCTCGCCCCCGGCCAGCAGGTCGAGCAGCCGATCGCGGTGCGCCGCCGCCCCGGCCGCCGGCCCGGAGAAGGGAACGACCGGCTGTCCCAGCCGTTCGAGCACGTCCCGCGCATCGAGCACGATCGGGCACCCGCCGCGCAGCAGTTCGTTGGAGCCCGCCGCCGGCGCGCAGTCCGGCGAGCCCGGCACCGCCAACACCGGCCGGCCGTAGCGCCGCGCGTACGACGCCGTCGACAGTGCCCCCGAGCGCGCCCCGGCCCGCACCACCACCGTCGCCGCCCCCAATGCCGCCAGGATCCGGTTCCGCCGGTGGAAGTGCGCCGGCAACGGTCCCTCCTCCGGCGCGAACGGCGTCACCACCGCCCCCGACCTCGCCGCACGCTCGAACAGCGCGGCGTGCTCCCGCGGATAGGGGCGCGCCAGCCCCGAGGCCAGCACCACCACCGTCTCTCCGCCCGCGTCCAGCGCCCCCTCGTGCGCCGCCGCGTCGCAACCCGTCGCCCCGCCGGACGCCACCGCCCAGCCGGCCCGCGCCAACTCCCCCGCCAGCGCCCGCGCCGCCCGCAGCCCGCCCAGGTCCGCGCGGCGCGAACCGACCAGCGTCACGCAGCGTTCGGGCAGCCGGCCCACGACCCACAGCGGGCCGGCGTCCGGCACCCGCGCGCGAACCGCCGCCGGGTACGCCGGATCCTCCGGGGTCACCACCCGCGCCCGCGACGCCAGTTCGCCCGCCTGCCGCGTGTCGTCCATCACCGTACCGACCGCCCCCGCCGGAACCGCGCGCCGCCCGCCGTCCCACCCCGCGGCGCCCGGGTCCGGTGAAACGGGCTCGCAACCTAGGCAAGCGGCCCGCCGACTGTCAACCCCCCCCTTCCGTCGCGGCCCACCCATCGCGTCGCCTCCTCCGTCCGTTGTGCGACGTCCCTCCCGTCACCACGATCCCGCCGCGGCGGTTCTTCGACCTGCAGGGGAGCGCGCCCGGGCTCCCGCCAGGTCCTTCGCACCGCTCGGGGACGCCCCGTGGGCGCACGTGCCGGCGCTTCGGGTCCACGGTGCAACGCCCCGGCGCGCCCCCGGGCTGCGCCGTCGGCTCCGGCTTGCGGCGCGATCCGGGCCTCGCTGCTCGTCTTGCCGTTCCACCTCCCGCGGCGTAGGCTGGGCTCGCCACCGAGGAGGAACGGAGTGATGCGTGTCGGTTCCCTGTCCCTGCTGCTCGCCCTGGCCGCGCTGCCCGGCGGGACGGCCTGCGGCGACGAGGCGGCCGGAACCCCGGACGACGGCGGAGCGGGCGACGACGAGGCGTCGGACGCCGATGCCGACGCTCCCGCCGAGACGGAGGCGGACGGCGACGCGGACGGCGACATCGCCACCGGCTCGCTGGCCGTGACGGTGGTCGCCGCCGACTGGCCCCGGGCGGATCGCCCGCCGATCGCCGGCGCCGTGGTGCGCCTGGACGCCCCCGGGGGCGGGAGTGCCGAGCAGACGACCGGAAGCGACGGCCGCGTCGTGTTCCACGGCCTCGCCTGGGGCGCCGGGCCGGCGGCGGTCACCGCGTGGCGCACCGGATATGCCCTGGCGAGCCGGGTCGGGATCACCGAGGCCGACGGCGACGTGATCCTTCCGCTCGCCGCGCCGGCCTATCCCCCGGCGGACTTCGTCCCGATCTCCGGTCGGGCGCTGCACATGGCCGACGAACGGCACGAACTGCTCGTCTCGGCGAACATCCCGCACGACAGGCACACCGGCGCGGGCCCCGCATGGACGATCGAGGTCCAGCCCGGCCGGGCTTTCACGATCGTCGGCGTGGAGACCCACCTGCTGGAACCGCCGCCGTCGGGCCGGGGGGTGGCCCAGGTCATCGACCGCTGGACGCTGCTGGAGCATCCGGCGGCGACCGGGCCGGTCACCGCCGACCTGGACTTCGACGCCGCGACGACGCCGACCCCGACCACCGTTCGCGGCTCGTTCCCGGTCGGCCTGCGCACCGAGTCGCCCCTGGCGGTCGACGGGTACGGCTACTTCTGGGCCACCACGCTCTCCTCCGCCCTGACGGCGGTTCTGGCGCTGCCGACCCGGGTCGACGTGTCGGCCGACGGGACGGGGTTCGAGTTCGAGGGCGAGTACCTGCAGCTCCCGCGGACGCCGGACCCGCTGACGGTGTTCGCGCTGACCCGGCCGGAGACGGGGGAACGGTCGGTCGTGATCCGCGACGGATGGCCCGCCGGCGGCGCGGCGGCGGTGTCGTTCCTCGATCTGCCGACGCTCCGGACGCCCGCCTCCCCCTCCACGCGGCACCCGCTGCACGATCCGATCGCCTGGACCGCCTACGATGCCGGGGTCGAGGTCTCGTTGCAGGTGATGCGCGACGAGCGGACCGTGTGGACCGTCCAGGCCCCGCGGGATGCCGAGACTCTCGCCGTTCCGCTGCCGCCGTCCGTGGCCGACGTCGCCGGCCTCCTCGGCACGGGCGTCGTCGAAGGACAGCTGACGCTCTATCGGCGCGACGCCTCCGGAAGTTACAACACCCAGGCCGCGCGGTCCCGCGCCATCCTGCTCGAACCGTGACGACGGAGGTCGGCCCGATGCGACACTTGGTCTGGACCCTCGCGCTCCTCCCCGCGCTCGCCGTCCCGGGCCGGGCCGCGATCGGCGACAACGACGTCGGCATGAACACGCACATCCCTTCCGACGCGGTGATCGATCTGTGCGTCGAACTGGGGGTCGGCTGGATCCGCGTGGACAACAACTGGCTCCAGACCGGCGACCCCTGCGGCGCCGTCACGCCGTTCGCTCCGCTCGACGCCAGCGTCACCTACGCCCTCTCGCACGGCCTGCAGGTCTACATGACCCTGGCCTACACGCCGCCCTGCGCCTCCACCGGGGACACCGACGGCGTGCCGAACAACGACGTGCCGGACGCGGCCGCCTGGGAGCGCTACGTCCGCGCCGCCGTCACGCGCTACCGCGCGCTGGGCGTCCGCCACTTCGGCCTGTGGAACGAGGTGGACCTGGACGGGTTCTGGGAGGGCACCGCGCAACAGTACGTCGACCGGATCCTCGTGCCCGGCCTGCGCGCGATCCGCGACGCCTGCGCCGACTGCCTCGCTCTCGGTCCCGAACTGGCCCACGTCGGCGACTACGACGTCTGGCTGGAGAACATCCTTCGCGCCATGGACGCCGCCGGCGTCTCGTTCGACATCTACTCCCACCACATCTACCAGGGCTTCGACGGCGCGATCTGGGACGGCGACTCGTTCGTCAACGCCCTCGACCACCGCCGCTTCACCTTCACCCGCCGCTCGTTCCTCGACGTCCTGCGCGAGACCGGCCACGCCCCGGGCGGCATCCCCGACCGCGAGGTCTGGATCACGGAAACGGGCTACCGCTGCCAGCCGCCGACCGATGCCGGCGAGATGGAGACCCAGCGCCGCTACTACATGCGGGTGATCGACGAACAACTCGCCCGCGCCTGGTACACGAACAGCTTCTTCTACGAGATTCTCGATTCCGAGGACGAGATTGACGGCTTCGGCATCACGCGGCGCAGCGGCTCCGGCTTCACCCGCAAGCCCGCCTTCGACGCCCTGCGCGACCGCATCGCCTCCGAACCGGAGCTGTCGGGAGGCGGCGGTGGCACGCCGTGTTCGGACGGCGCCGACAACGACGGCGACACCCTCGCCGACCTTGCCGACCCCGGCTGCGCCGGGGCCGCCGACGACGACGAGTCGGACGACCCGCCGCCACCCGTCCGGCCGACGCTGGAAGCGGTCGAGGCGCCGGCGATCGCCCTCGACGGAACGCTCGCGCCCGCCGAGTGGGGCGGCGCCGCGTGGGTCGAGCTGCGTTCCCCGGACGACTTCGTCTCTCCCGACCACGCCCCGGGCGACGCCGCCGACCTCTCGGCCCGCCTCGCCGCCCTCTGGGCCCCCGACGCCCTGTACCTCGGCCTCGAGGTCACCGACGACGTCCACGACAACGACGCGACCGCCGACCTCCTGTGGTCCGCGGATTCGGTCCAGGCCGCCTTCGACATGGCCGACGACGGCGGCCACGCCTACGACGGCGACGACGACTTCGAACTCGGCTGGGCGCTGGGCGCGTCCGGCCCGCTGCACCACCGCTGGGTCGCGCCGGCTTCCGCCCCGCCCGACGCCTCGACCGTCGCCGCCCGCCGCGACGGCACCCGCACCCGCTACGAGGTCCGCATCCCGGGCACCGACCTGGGCCGCGCCGCCTTCGCCGCCGGACTCGAAGTCGGCTTCACCTTCCTGGTCAACGACGCGGACCTCGCGGGTCGCGAGGGGTGGATCGAGTGGACGCCCGGCATCGGGAGCTTCAAGGACCCCGCCTCGTTCGGCCGCCTGCGTCTCGTCGCCGGCAGCGCCGCCGACGGCGACGCCGATGCCGACGCCGGGGCCGACGGCGACGCCGACACCGGCCCGGAAGCCGGGGCGGACGCCGACGCACCGGACGCCCGGCCGGACGGTGCCGCGCCGGTCGCCGCGGACGACGGCGGGTGCGGCTGCCGCACCCCGGGTCCCGCCGGCGGCGCGCTCGCGCTGCCCCTCCTGCTGTTCGCCGCCGGCCTGGCGCACGCCGCCCGCCGGCGCCGTTGAACGGATCGGCCCCCGGGCGAAGGCGGACCGGGCCGGAACGGTGAACGCGACCCGTCCCTCGCGCGGCGGACCGGTCAAGGAATCGCGGACGCGGACGCGGGGGCGGACTTGAGCGTCGAGCCGATGCGGGGGACGATGATCACGACCGGCTTCTCGTCCAGCACCGTGATCCCGTCGCCGATCACCTGGATGTAGATCGTGAACACCTGGTCGGCCGCCGCCCGGGGCACGGTGTCGTTGCGCAGGATGATCAGGAACCGGACCACCGTGCCGGGGGTCAGGTTGAGGAACGTGTCGAAATAGCCGTCGCCGTCGGTGTCCGACACGCTCGGCATCGCCGCGCCGGGCGGCGGCGTCGCCGACTGCGGAACCGCGTATTGGAAGAACCCGTGCGGGTCGTCCCGCACCCGGGCGCTGACCGACGTGAGGCGGATCGCCCCGACCAGCGTCGTCACCCCGGTGACGATCGTGCTCGCCAACCCCGAGCCGTCGTCGCGGGCGTCGTAGACCAGCGGGCACATCATCTCGGAACCGACCCGCACGGGCGAGCGCGCGGCGCCGCCGATTCCCATCGGGCACGAACCGCCGGTGGGCGGGACGTAGGCGCCGGTCTGGATCGCCACGTCCTCCAGGTAGGTGCGCGCCGGCGTTTCCGTCGACACCCCCATCACGCGCACGTGGAGCGCGTTGAGCGCCGCGATCGTCTGGGCGCGCGTGTGGGCGCCGGTGATCCCCGCCGCGATGTAGCCGTCCATCGGGCTGCGCGCCTCGGGGTCGTGGAACTCCGCGTCCGTGATGTGGATCACGATCGGGAACGCGCCGTCCCGGAAGCCGACCCCGCCCAGCGACCCGCCGCCGGGGGTCGTCGGGTCGGAACGGAAGGCCGGCACGGAGCCGCTGATCGTCCGCCCGGACCACGGATCGCGCACCGACCAGCTCACCCCCGCTCCGGTCGCGATCTGGTACAGCGCCTCCCAGTCCGACTCGGGCAGGTCGGCGCCGCAACCGAGGGGCGCATCGAGCGCGTCGACGCCGCGCTGCACCCGCGTCACGTCCGTCGTGACCTGCTGGTGCAACCGGAACGGCGCGTCGTCCACCCCCGGCGTGCACGAGGTCTGCCCGAACGGACTCACCGGGAAGTCCTCGAAACGGTTGACGCCGAACGCGCTGTCCGGAATCTCCGCGCGAATCCCCGGCACGATCGTCGTCGTCAGCGCCGACTGGATGTTGTTGATCTCCCCGCTGAACGAACCGGTCGTGTCGACGGACAGGTGCACGTCCGCCTTGCGGATGTTGGTGTCGAACGTCAGCACCCCGGCCGAGTCCCCGCCCGGGTCGTGGTACGGCAGGATGAAGAAGAACTCCGGAATCCGGCTCCCCGCGTCGCACGGATTCGTCCCCGCCGTCAGCTCCGCCAGGTCGCTCTGCCCGTCCCGGTCGGTGTCCGGCTCGGTCCAGTCCATGCACCCCCGCAGGTACTCGTCGTGGTCCGAGACGCCGTCGTTGTCGCTGTCCAGGTCGCGGAAGTCCGGCGTCCCGTCGCGGTCCGAATCGGCCGGCGTCGTCGCCACGTCCGCATCGCCCGCGTCCAGCGCGTCCGGAATCCCGTCCCCGTCGCTGTCGGTGTCCAGGTAGTCCGGCGTCCCGTCCCGGTCGGTGTCGACCCCCGTCCCCACCCCCTCGTCCAGGTCGGCGATCGTGTCGCCGTCGCTGTCCGTCAGGTCCCGGACCGGGATGCACCGGCCGGTGCGGCAGGCCTCCCCCGCTCCGCACGCCCGCCCGCACGCGCCGCAGTGCGACGGGTCGTAGTCGAGGTCCACGCACGACCGCGAGCAGCTCGTCGTCCCCGTCGGACACGACAGCAGGCACAGCCCCTCCGCGCACACCAGGTCCGTCGCGCAGGCGACGCCGCAGCCACCGCAGTTGTCCGGATCGACCCGCGCGTCCACGCACACCGCCCCGCAGCGCAGCATCTCGCGCGGGCAGACATCGACGCACGCCCCCTCCTGGCAGTATTCCGTGTCGCGGCAGCTCGTCGTGCAGTCGCCGCAGTGGCGCGGGTCGTGCAGCAGGTCGACGCAGGAGCGCGAGCAGTTGGTCGTGCCGTCCGGGCAGGAGAAGCGGCACGCGAACTCGCCGCACACCTCGTCCGCCGCGCAGTTCGTTCCGCAGGCGCCGCAGTGGGCCGGGTCGACCCGGATGTCCACGCAGCGATCCACGCACCAGGACAGTCCGGCGGGGCAGAGCGGCCCGGTCTCGCCGTCGTCCACGTCGGCATCGGCATCCGCATCCGCATCCCCGTCGCCGTCCGCGTCCCCGTCCGCCGCGCCGGTGCAGGTGCAGAGGTCCGCGGCGCACGCGCCGCCGGCGTAGCCGAGGGTCCGACAGGATTCGTTGCAGGCCGCCGCCGTGCACGGCACGCCCCCTCCGTCCGGCACCTCGCCGCAGAACGGCCCGAAGCACGAACCCTCGTCGTTCGTACGGCCGCCGCACGCGGCCAGACCGAGCGCCATCACGAACCAGACCGAGTTCCTCATGCCCGACCCCTTTCGCCTTCGACGCGGCCCTCCGGCACCGCCCGGACTGTAGCCCGCACCCCCGAGGCGCGCAACCCGCCGCGCCCGCGACCTCCCGCGACGGTCTCGACTTTCCCGGCTTCCTCGACTTCCCCCGCCGCGCTATGCTGCCCCCCGATGACACGAGCCATCCGTCTCTTCCTCGCGCTCCCGGCGCTGCTCGGCGCCTCGGTCCTCTTCGCCGGTTGCCCCGCGCCGCCGGCCGATCCGCTGGTCGCCCTGACGCTGCCGCCCCCGCCCGCCGTCACCGGGGCCGGAGCCGAGATCGCCGACGACGACCTCGAGGCGCACCTGTTCGCCTTTCACGCCGCCGCGCCGGGCGACCCGCGGCGGGACGTCGAGCGGGAGGCGTTGATCCGCTACTATCTGGACCGCGCGCAACGGTCGCTGCGCGAGTCGGACACCCTGGACGTCCGCGGGACGCTAGACGACGTCTTTTCGCTGTTCGACCCGAACGAGCTGGACGGTCGGCCCGACTCGCCCGCCTTGCGCAAGTTCCTCGCCTGGGTCGACCCCGTCGCCCGGCGGCTCGGCCGCCCCGAGGACTCGCTGGCCGTCGCCGAGGCGCGCGTGCTGGTCGACCCGCACGACGCCGAGGCGGCCCGGACCGCCGAGGAGATCGCCGCCTGGGCGGCCGACCAGGACGACGAGGCCACGGCGGTGGAGCGGCGTGCGGAGCTGTACGACGCGGTGACGGGAATCCTCCCCATCCCCCGCCTGGTCAAGCAGCTCGTCGGCCTCATCCTCGCGCGCCACGACCTCGGCGAGCGGGCGATGCCGATCGGGTCGTTGCAGGACTTCTTCGTCGCGGCGCGCCGGAGCCAGTTCTACTTCTCCGGCCTGACGCTGAACATCGTGCGGCTGGCCGTGCGGATCGGCCGGCCCGAGGCGGCCGCCGAGATGCTGGAGACGCACCGCGACTCCGCCGCGTACCTCGGCGACGTGCTCGACGAGATCGCCACGCTCCGCGACCCGCTCCGGCGCGCCGACGCCGGCTCCGACCTCGCCGCGGCCCTGGCTCCCCAGTTTCCCGGCGAGGCCCGCCGGCTGTGCACGATGCTGCGGCGCGAGTTCCCCACCGACGGCCGCTTCTCCGCCTGCCTGGGACGCGACTTCGCCGGACGCGGGCACTGGGGCGTCGCCGCGCGCTTCCTGCTCGAGGCGGTGGTCCGCGACCCCGAGACGCGCGAGTTCAACGAACAGGCGCTCGTGCTGCTCGGTGGCGAGATCCGCGACGGCATGGATGGCGCGACCTGGGACGCCCTGGTCGGGCTGCAGACCGCCTTCGACGCCGCCCTCGCCAACTTCCAGGCCCGCTGGCCCGCGGCCGACGCACCCGTCAAACGCACCACGATCCTGCGTCTGATGGCCAACGCCGCCCTGATCCAGGGCGACGTCGCCACCGCCCGCCGCTTCCAGCAGGAGGCGCTGGCGGCGGATCCCACCGCGGCCGCGTATCTCGAGTTCGGCCAGATGGAGGCCCGCGCCGGCGACCGCGAGCGCGCCCGGTCGCTGTTCGAGGCCGGCCTGGCGGTGCAGGCCGGCGACCTGGCCGACCGCATCGTGGCCCGCGCCGGGCTTTACGAAGAGCTCGGACGCCTCCACCGCCGGGCCGGACGGGACGCCGAGGCCGTTGCGGCCTTCGACGAGGCGATCGACGCCTGGAAGCAGGTCGCCCGCGCCGCCGTCGTCTCCCAGGCCCACGCCGACGTCGAGATCGGGCGCCTGACGGTCCTGCGCGGCGACCGCGCGGCCGGCCTGCGCCGCCTCGCCCTCGCCGTGCGCGCCGCCGGCGAGGACGAGTACGGCGCGGAGGAGGACACCGCCGTCTACAACCTCGCCCTGTCGTTCCTCCACATCGAGGGCGAGACGGATCTGCTCGACGAGCTGTTCCCGCTCTCCGCCACCCGCCAGGACCTCGACGTCGTCTGGCGCGTCTACCATGCCCTCTGGACCCTCGGCGCCTCGCGCCGCGACGGCCGCACCGACGACCCCGAGGTGCTGGCGTTCCTCGAGGCGATGCGCGCCTCCGGCTGGAGCGGCGTGCTCGCCCGCTTCTACCGCGGCGAGATCGACTTCGACACCGCCCTCGACGCCGCCGGGACCTTCGGGCAGCAGACCGAGCTGCGCTACTACCAGGCGCTCAACCGCCTCGGCGCCGGCGACACGACCGGCGCCCGCGCCCTGCTCGAACAGGTCGTCGCCACCAACATCTTCAACTACTTCGAATGGGAGATGGCCCGCGCGCTCCTCGATCGCCTCGGCCCGCCCCCTCAGGCGCCCGCCACCGCCTCCGTCAGCAGGTAGCGGTCCCAGTCGGCCTTCTCGATCACCTCGGCCACCGCCGGCTGCTGCGCCAGCGCATCCCGCAGCGCCGTCGCGCGCGCGCGGAACGTCTCGAGCGGCAGGGCGTCGCGCAGCAACAGGTAGCGCAGCCAGACGAACGCCGTCTGCACCACGTCCGCCTGGCAGTAGTTGCGGACCTCCTCGATCTCCCCGCGCGCCACCGCCGATTCGACCTGCGACCCATCGATCCCGAACTTCCCGGGGAGCCCGACGAGCCGGGCGACCGCGTCGAGCTTCGAACGGCGGACGGAGCCGTAGTCCGACAGCTCCTCGCACAGGTCGGCGTGCAGGTCCGCGCGGTAGCGCTGCCGGTAGGCGTTGCCGTTCCAGAAGAACCAGGCCGCCGGCACGCCGTGCCGCAGCGACCGCAGCGCCAGCACCGGCAGGTCGAACCGCCGGCCGTTGAACGTCACCAGCGCCGGGTGCTCCTTGTCGAGGAATCCCGCCAGGTCGCGCAGGATCTTCGGCTCGTCCGTCGAGCCCAGCCCGACCGTGCCGAGCTTGCGGAAGGCGTGGTCCGGGCCGAGCCACAGGATCGCCACGACGACCACCCGGTGCGCCCACGGCGGCGGGAACGACTCCTCCGTCGCCTCCCCCCGGCTCTCGCGCTTCGGCGCGTCCCGCTCCGGGTCGTACAGGTCTCGGTCCGGCACCGTCTCGATGTCCAGGATCGCGTAACTCCGCTCCGCCATCGGCTTCACCCCAATTGACTTCCCGGCGCCGCGCCGTTACACCCCTGGCTCGGGGTTCTCGGAACGCGGGCGGGCTTCCCAGCCTAGGCGCGCCCCGCCCGCCGTGCAAGGAGCAAACGCGATGAAGATCTTCCTCGACACCGCAGACGTCGGCGAAATCCGCAAGGGCGCCGCCCTCGGCCTGGTCGACGGCGTCACCACCAACCCCTCCCTCGTCGCCAAGACCGGACGCAAGTTCGAGGAGGTCGTCCGCGAGATCTGTTCGATCATCGATGGCCCGATCTCCGCCGAGGCGGTCTGTCTCGAGCACGAGGCGATGCTGGCCGAGGCGCGCACGCTGGCCAAGATCCACCCGAACGTCGTGGTCAAGATCCCGATGACCGCCGACGGCCTGCGCACGGTCCGCGTCTGCGCCGCCGAGGGGATCCGGACCAACGTCACGCTGGTCTTCTCCCCCTCCCAGGCCCTGCTCGCCGCCAAGGCCGGCGCCTCCTTCGTCTCCCCCTTCGTCGGCCGCCTCGACGACGTCTCCACCGTCGGCATGGACCTCGTCGCGCAGATTGTCGACATCTACAACAACTACGATTTCGACACCGAGATCATCGTCGCCTCCGTCCGCAACCCGCTGCACTTCGTCGACGCGGCGCGGCTGGGCGCCCACATCGCCACGATCCCGTACAAGGTCCTCGAACAGCTGATCCGGCACCCGCTCACCGACCGCGGCATCGAGAGCTTCCTCAAAGACTGGGAGAAGGTGCCGAAGTGACCGCCCGCTCCCGCGCCGGCAAGCCGGTTCGCCGGGCGGCTTCGAGCCGCACGTCGGGTTCGCGCCGCCGGCCGGTCGCCGGACGGCAGCCGGCGCGGCGGCCGGGCACGCGCGAAGGGGGCCGTGCCGAGCGGCCAACGGCGCCGTTGCGTCCTCGGCCGCCGGCGGCGCGGATGACCCCGGCGACCCCCGCCGCCCGGCCGGTCGCCGAGGGCGGTCTCGGGGCGTGGACCGACCTGTACCAGCTCACGATGGCCGCCGCCTACCACGTCAACCGCATGCTGGACACGGCCACCTTCGAGCTGTTCGTGCGGCACCTGCCTCCCCACCGCGGGTTCCTGCTCGTGGCCGGCATCGAGGAGGTCCTCGACTTCCTGGAACGCGTCCGGTTCGAGGACGGCGACATCGAGTACCTGCGGACGCTGCCGCAGCTGCGCGGAGTCCCCGACGACTTCTGGACCTACCTCGCGCGCTTCCGCTTCGGCGGCGACGTGCGGGCGATGCCGGAGGGCACGCCGGTCTTCGCCAACGAGCCGATTCTCCAGATCACGGCGCCGCTTCCCGAGGCGCAACTCGTCGAGACCTACGTGCTCGCCGTCGTCAACTTCGCCACGCTCGTCGCCACCAAGGCCGCCCGCGTGGTGGAGGCCGCCGCCGGCCGCCCGGTGATCGATTTCGGCTTCCGTCGCGCCCACGGCCCGCACGCCGCCGTCGGCGCCGCGCGCGCCGCGTACCTCGGCGGCTGCGCCGGCACCTCGAACGTCGAGGCGGGCCGGCGGTTCGGCATCCCGGTGTTCGGCACTGCCTCCCACGCGTTCGTGATGGCCTGCCCCTCGGAAACCGAGGCGTTCCAGCGCTACCACCGGGCGTTCCCCGGCGAGATGCTGCTGCTCATCGACACCTACGACACGCTCCGCGGCGTCAAGCGCGCCATCGCCCTGGGCGACCCGCTCAAGGGCGTGCGCCTCGACTCCGGCGACCTCCTCGCCCTGTCCCGCGAGGTCCGCCGGATGCTCGACGACGCCGGCTACCGCGACACCCACATCGTCGCCTCCGGCGACCTCGACGAGTTCCGCATCGCCGAACTGCTCGCCGCCGGCGCCCCGATCGATACCTTCGGCGTCGGCACCGCCCTCGTCACCTCCCGCGACGCTCCCGCCCTCGAAGGCGTCTACAAGCTCGTCGAAATCGGCGACGGCGCGCTCGCCCAAGGCCGCATCAAGACCTCGTCCGGCAAGGAGACGCTCCCCGGCCGCAAGCAGGTGTTCCGGGCCTACGACGCCGACGGCCGCCCCGCCGGCGACCGCATCGCCCGCATCGCCGAACTGCCGCGCCCGGGCGAACAGCCGCTGTTGCAGCCGGTGATGCGGGCCGGCCGCCGCATCGCACCCCCCCAGCCCCTCGACCGCGTCCGCGCCCGCGCCACCGAGGCCGTCCGTCGCCTGCCCGAAGGGCTGCGGCGGCTACAGGACCCCGATCCCTATCCGGTCGTCGTCAGCGACGCCCTGCGCCGGCTGACGGAGGAACTGCGCCGCGAGATCCGCACCGCGGAGGGCTCCCCGTGAGGACCGTCGTCTTCGACATCGATACGCAACGCGACTTCATGGAGCCCGGCGGCCGACTCTACGTGCCGGGCGCCGAGACGATCATCCCCGCCGTCCGCCGCGTCCTCGAAGCCGCCCGCGACGGCCGCGTCCCCGTCCTCGCCTCGATGGACGCCCACGCGACCCAGGACCCCGAGTTCGGCACCTTCCCCCCGCACTGCGTCGTCGGCACCCGCGGCCAGGAGAAGATTCCGGCCACCGTGGTCGGACCGTTCCGCGTCGTCCCCAACGCCCCCCGACCGCTCGAGCTGTGCGAGGGCGAAACCCTCCGCCTGGAAAAGCAGTCCTTGTCGGTGCTCGATCACGCCAACATCGATGCCGCGCTCGACGCCCTGCGCCCCGAACTGGCGATCGTCGTCGGCGTCGCCACCGAGTTCTGCGTCCGCGCCGCCGCCCTGGGCCTGCGCTCCCGCGGCATCGCCGTCGCCGTCGTCACCGACGCCGTCCGCGCCGTCGACCCCGCCGCCGGGGAACGCGCGCTGGCCGAGGTGCGCGCGGCGGGCGGCCGGACGATCGCGCTGGCCGAGGCGCTGCGCCTGCTCGGCGCACACGGCGCCGAACCGCTCTCCCGGACGGAACCTCGATGACCTTCCCCCGCGTCCTCGGCCTCGCCGGTCATTCCGGCTCCGGCAAGACCTCCCTGGCCGAACGGCTCGTCCCCGCGCTCGCCGCCCGCGGTCTCTCCGTCGCCTACCTCAAGCACGACGCCCACCGCTTCCAGATGGACAGGCCGGGCAAGGATACCTTCCGCGTCTACCAGGCCGGGGCCGTCGCCGTCGCCATCGCCTCCGCCGAGCAGTGGGCCTGGCTCCAGCGCCCTCCGATTCCCGAGATCGAGACGCTGGTCCGTCGCGCGCGTCGCGCCGCCGACGTCGTGCTGATCGAAGGCTACCATCGCTCCGCCTACCCGAAAGTGCTCGTCTACCGCCGCGGCCTGCCGCTGCGCGTCGTCCGCCCCTGGTCGAAGGTCCTCGCGATCTACGGGGACGATCCCCGGCGCCTCGAGCACCGGCCCCCCGCGCGAATCCCGCGCTTCCCCTTCGATCGCACCGCCGAGCTGGTCGAGTTCCTCTTCGGCCGCCCCGCGACCGCCCGCGCACGTGAACGTGTCGGTTGCCGATTCGCGCGGTTCCTCGTAGGCTCCCGGTGCGCCGCGGGCGCCGTCCCGCGGAGACCGGGAGGGACCCCATGACCCGTTTTCGTCGCTCCATCACCGCCATCGCCGCCGTCCTGCTCGCAACCGCCGGCTGCGCCGAGCCGAGCGACGAGTCGGACGACGGCGGGTTCGACCGGGCCGAGATCGCCCGCGAGGACGCCGCGGTCGAGATCCCCGACACCGACGTGCCCGACGTGCCCGACGACGCCGCCGAGGTGCCGGTCGACGCGCCCGACGCGCCGGACATCGAGGACACGCTCGACGGCCCCGACGAGACCGCCGACCTCCCCGACGAAACCGCCGACGTGCCCGACGTCCCCGACGAGACCCCCGAGATCCGCGACGACGCCGCCGACCTCCCCGACGAAACCGTTCCGACGGTCTGCGGCGACGGCACCGTGACCGCACCCGAGCAGTGCGACGACGGCAACACCGCCCCCGGCGACGGCTGCTCCCCCGCCTGCGCCTACGAGACCTGCGGCGACGGCCTCATCGGCACGCTGCTTCTGATCACCGAGGACTTCGAGTCCGGCGGCCTGTCGCGGCTCCCGTGGACCCCGGGAACCCCGTACGGCTTCGCCGCCTCCACCGCGCACTTCCGTGCCGGACGCTACGCGCTCGGCCCCCAGAACGCCGGCGTCCACTCCTCGACGGCCACGATCAACCTGCGCCAGAACACCGACGGCCGCGTCTGCTTCTGGTATGCCGGCGAGTCCGAGAGCTGCTGCGACCACTTCTACTTCGCCGTCGACGGCGCCGACCGCCTGCAGCGCGAAGGCAGCTACACCACCTGGACCGAGTTCTGCGTCGACGTCGCGCCGGGCGTGCACGACTTCCAGTGGCGCTACACCAAGGACTCCTCGGTCAGCACCGGGTGGGACGGCTTCTGGATTGATGATCTCCGGATCGCCGCCACCCGCACCGAGGAATGCGACGACGGCAACACCACCGGCGGCGACGGCTGCTCCGCCACCTGCACCGTCGAGATCTGCGGCAACGGCATGGTCGATGTCGGCGAACAGTGCGACGACGGCAACATCGAGTCGGGCGACGGCTGTACCGCGTCCTGCCGCCGCGAGGTCTGCGGCAACGGCGTCCCCGACGTCGGCGAACAGTGCGACGACGGCAACACCGCCGGCGGCGACGGCTGCTCCCCCACCTGTACCCTCGAGATCTGCGGCAGCGGCACGATCGATGTCGGCGAACAGTGCGACGACGGCAACACCGCCGGCGGCGACGGCTGCTCCCCCACCTGCACCCTCGAGTTCTGCGGCGACGGCCGGATCGGCACGCTGCTTCCGATCGCCGACGGCTTCGAGTCCGGCGGCCTGACCACCCTGCCCTGGGCCCCGGCCGCGTCCTACGGCTGGGGTGTCTCCACCGCCCACGTCCGCACCGGAACCCGTGCCCTCGGCCCGCTCAACGTCGGCATCCACTCCTCCACCGCCACGATGAACCTCCGCGCCGCCACCACCGGCCGCGTCTGCTTCTGGTACGCCGGCGAGTCCGAGTCGTGTTGCGACCACTTCTACTTCGCGGTCGACGGCACCAACCGCCTGCAGCGAGAAGGCAGCTACACCACCTGGACCGAGTTCTGCGTCGATGTCGCGCCGGGCATCCACGATTTCCAGTGGCGCTACACCAAGGACGGCTCGGTCCACTCCGGGTGGGACGGCTTCTGGATCGATGATCTCTCGCTGTCCCCCGGCGGCGTCGAAACCTGCGACGACGGCAACGCCATCGGCGGCGACGGCTGCTCCCCCATCTGCACGGAGGAGGTCTGCGGCTCCGGCTACGTCGACCCCGGCGAGGAGTGCGACGACGGAAACACCGACGACTCCGACACCTGCACTACCGCCTGCCGGCGCGCGCGCTGCGGCGATGGCTTCGTCAACGTCTCCCCCGGCGGCGACGGTTTCGAGTCGGGCGGCCTCGGTCGGCTCCCCTGGTCGGCCGGCTCCGGCACCAGCGGCTGGAGCGTCCTCGACCTCCCCGCCACCGCCCACGGCGGACGATACGTCCTTGCCAGCGGCAACGCCGGACGAGCCTCGACGACCTCGTGGGTCGAACTTCCGCTCACGACCGTCGTCGCCGGCCAGATCTGCTTCTGGTATCGCGGTTCCTCGGAATCCTCCTACGACTACTTCCGTTTCCGCGTGGACGGCGCCGAACGGCTCTCGCGCAGCGGGAGCTACACGACCTGGACGAACTTCTGCGAGACGGTCGCCGCCGGCGCCCACACCTACCGCTGGGAGTACTCGAAGGACGGCTCGGTCGACAGCGGCGAGGACCGCTACATGATCGACGACCTGCAACTACCGCCCCTCGCCGAGACGTGCGACGACGGGAACATCACCGCCGGCGACGGCTGCGACGCCTTCTGCCGCGTCGAATAGGGTCGGCGCTCACCGCCGCCGGCCCGCGCGAGCCAACACCAGACCCGCCAGCGCCGCCAGCACCCCCGCCGCCAGCAGCGCGCTCGCCCACACCGGCAGTTCGTCGGCCGGCAGCCCCGAGACCCGCACCACGGCCGGCTCCCCCGGCGCCAGCGGCTCCGCCCGGCGTGCCGTCGCCGCCCACATCCCGGGCGCCTCGCGCGTCGCCCCGGCCGGCGGCCCGCCGCCGAGCCGCACCGTCACGCCCGGCACCGCGGCCATCACCGACACCCGCAGCGCCTGCAGCTCGACCGGATACCGCCGCTCGAACGACAGCGCGTTCCCCTCCGCCGGCAGCGAGTACTCCAGGATCGCCGAAAGACCTTCCGGCGGCACCCGCTCCGGCAGCAGGAGCGCGCCGTCGACCAGCTCCGCGGCCGCGATCGGCTCCCCGCCGACGCGCAACCCCCCGTGACCGCCGCTCGCCGCCCCTGCCGGCACCGCCAGACGCCGCTCGGCCGCCGTCAACGACACCGCCCGTGGCCCCGCCGGCGCCGCCTCGACGAACTCCGTGACCCACGCCCGCTCCTCGTCGAACTCGACGAACAGCGTCGCCGTCGCGTGCAGCGGAGGCGACGCCACCGCCGCCGCCCCGGCGGTCCGGGGCGCCTCCGCTGCGGAGCCGGCGGTCGCCCGCGCCGCAGACGCCGGCACCTCGTCCGTCCCCGAGGCGCGCGCGGATGCCGCGGCGGCCGCGGCCGACAGCGCCGCCACGAGCCCGGCGACCACTCCGCCCCCGACCCGCGCGGATCGCCGCCGACCCGCCGCCCCGCCGAGCAGAGACGCGCCCGACCCGCCGGGTCTCATGGCTCTTCCCCCGGGTCGGACGGCGCGCCGGGACTCGCGCCCGCATCCGGCGAACCACGGGACGCTCCGGCATCCGCGGCGCCGTCCGCCGCACCGCCGCCGGATGGGCCGCCCGCGGACCGGTCCGGGGGACCCGCGGCGCCGGACCGCGAGGCATCCGGCACGCCTTCCCGCGCCGCCGCCCAGCCCCAGGTCGCCCGTCCTCCCTGCCACAATGCCGCCAGCAGCACCGCCCCCGTCGCCGCCAGGGCCGCGGACGCCTCCCCTTTCCACAACCCGATCCCCAGCGCCAGCCCCGCCGCGAGCCCGGCGTACGTGAGCCCACCGCCGCCCCGGCGAGCCGCCCCCCCCGGCCGGGCGGCCCGCTCGGGCCATAGCGCGATCAGCCCACCCGCCAGGAGTGCCAGCGCCCCGAACCAGACCAGCGACGTCAGCGGATTGACGTGCGCGCGCACGTACGCCGCCGGCGCCGACCCGGCTCCCCGGAACTGCCGGACCTCCACGTACAGGTCCTCCAGCAGCCCCGGCCGGATCGCCACCTCGGCCGTCTCGCGCACCGTCCCCGACCGGTACCGGCGCAGCGACGGCAGCGCGAGATACGCCGCGCCGCCGGGCTCGTCGACGCGCACCACCGCCTGCGTTTCCTCGTACTCGGCGGTCGCCGCGTCGCGCGCCCCGAGATAGGTCAGCCGGTAGCCGCCGAGCGTCAGTGTCGACGCCGCGGCGTCGCCGGTCCCGGCCACCGGGGACAGCATGCCCTGCGCCGTCTGCTGGTACGAGGCACCGGCGAAGCCGGCGAGCAGGACCGCCGTGCCGGCGTGCACGAGCTGGGCGCCCAGCCGCCGCCGCCCGGCCGCCGCCAACCAGCGCGCCGCCGACGACCACGACCCGCCCGCCTCCCGCACCCGGGCCCGGAGCGCCCGCACGACGTCCGATGCCGCCGCGACGACGACGCAGGCCGCCAGCGGAAACGCGAACACCGCGTAGCCGTGCAGCCGGCCGCCCGCGGTCGGTTCCAGCCCCGCCGGCCCGCCCGCGACGAACTGGAGCAGCGCGGCAGCGAGCCCCGCCGCCGCCGGCACCACCACCGCCGACGCGACACGCCGCCCGGCGGTTCGCCGCCAGGCCAGCATCGGACAGATCGCCGTCAACGCCAGCAGCACCAGCGCCAACGGCCCCATGAACCGCGCGTAGCCCTCGGGCTGCACCTGCAACGGCCCGCCGAGGAACCAACGCCCGAGCAGCGGGGCGAGCGTCGCGGCGGCGACGGCCAGGATCATCCCCGCCAGCACCAGCACCGTCAACACCGCGCCCGCCTCGCGCGACGCCAACGACTCGACCCGCGGCGCCTCGCGACCCCAGCGGCGCCAGCGCCACGCCAGCAGCCCCAGCGCCGCCGCCGCCAGCACCGACAGCAGCCGCAGGAAGGCATCCGCGGCCGGCGTCTCCGCGAACGCATGCTGGCTCGCCACGATCCCCGACCGCGTCAGGTACGTGCCGAACACCGGCAGGATCGCCGTCGCCAACGCCAGGACCGCCGCCGTCCGCAGCAGCGCGCCGCGCCGCTCGGCCGTCGTCGCCGCGTGCAGGTACGCCGTCGAGGCGAGCCACGGGAGCAGCGAGGCGTTCTCCACCGGGTCCCAGCCCCAGTAGCCCCCCCATCCCAGCTCCTCGTAGGCCCAGAGCATCCCGAGCAGGTTGCCGAGCCCGAGCAACCCCCAGCCCGCCAGCGCCCACGGCCGCGCCGCCGCCACCCAGCCGACGTCCCGCGGCCCGCGCACGAGCGCCGCCGCCGCCAGCGCCGCCGGCACCAGGACCACCGCGAAGCCCGCGAACAGGACCGGCGGGTGCACCACCATCAGCGGGTTGCGCAACAGCCCGTTCAGCCCCAGCCCGTCGGCCGGGTGCGAACGCAGCATCGGCCGGAACGGGTTCGAGTGGAGCAGCACGATCGACGCGAACGCCAGCACCAGCAACGCCGCGAACGCCGCCGCCCGCCCCGCCTCGCCGGGCTCCGCGCCCGAACGGCTCCGACCCTCGACGAACACCGACAGCGCCGCCCCGACCAGCGCGGTCCACAGCAACAACGAACCGTCCTGCCCGGCCCACACCGCAGCCAGGAGATAGCCCGGCGACGTCGCCCGGTCCGAGGACTCGACGACGCAGCGCAGCGTCACGTCGTGCGCGAGGAACGCCTGGGCCAGCCCGAACGTCGCCGCCGCCAACAACAGCGTCGCCGCGTGCAGGGCGTGCCGCGCCGGCACCGCCAACCACGGCCAACGCACCGCCAGCGACCCCGAACCGACCGCCAGTCCCGCAAACAGGGCGGCGAAGCCGACGAGCGCCGTGCCGAACGTCTCCACGACCGCGCACTATCCGCCATCTCCGCCCCCCGCGCCAAGCCTCCTCTCCGTCGCAGAACCCGCCCCCGCGACGCCTCGGCCGGACGGCCTGGATTCGGACGCCGGCGCGGGCGTGGGCCCGAGCGACTCCCCGCCTCACCGGCACGGCGCACCCCATCCACTCCCCGACCCGCCATTCCAGGCCACGTCGCCCGCCGCCCTTCCAGGCCCGCTTCCGCATCCGCCCGAAGATCGTTGCGGTCGGTCCGAGGACACCCAGGCGCCGGTCCCGCCGGGCGCCCGGAAACACCGCGTGCCTCCGCGAAGGTGCCGCCGTGAACCGGCCGACACCCCGACCACGACATCCTCCGCGGACGGCGGACGGCGATCCGTGCGCGCGCGTGCGGAAGCGCGCCGGCGCACGGATCGGGCGGAGCGTCCCGGAACGACCGACACCGGTTCCACGGTGCTCCGGCGAGTCCGATCGCGGAGGATGGCCGTCGCGCGCGTCGCGACGCGCACGGCCGGCGCTCGCCGACGTCCGGGCCGGCGTGTCGCCGGGCGCCGGCCGGCGGCTCTCTATCCGGGCGGTCGCGGCGGGTGACAGGAGACGCAGGTCTCCACCTCGTACGCCGCATGGTCCGCCGGCATCGGGTTGCGGCCCGTCCCCACCGCATGACAGGCCACGCAGTTGGCGCGCGCGCCATCCACGGGATGCGGCGTGTAGACCCAGGCGTCGCCCGTCTCGCCCGCCGCCTCGGCCGAGGCCGGCGACGAAACCGCGTCCGGTTCCTCCGTCGTCGCTTCGGCCGCGTCGGGCACCGGCAACGGCGGCGGCAACGTGCTCCCGCCGCCCGGGGCGGCCGGAGCGCACGAGCCGAGCACCAGCCACGCCGGCAGTCCGGCGGCGACCCGCCGCCACCGGGACAATGAACTCCGGGACCTCATCGATTCTCCTTCTCCCCGGCACGCGGAGCACCGGCGTCCGACCCGTCACCCCGACGCGCCGGCCGCACGATGCGCCAGTAGTATCTCCAGTGCCACCAGCCATGAATCGCCCCCACGATCGCGAACACGATGCCCGCCTCCACGTGCCAGAAGAGGAACTCGAGCGCGCTCGGCAGCGCCAGGCCGTAGGACACGCGCAGCACGAGCAGCAGGCCGGTGGTTCCGACGCCCAGGAAACCGAACAGCAAGACCGCGTTCCACAACCGGCGGTGCGTCGAGGGCTTCAGCCGGCCGCGCGCCACCAGCAGGCGGCTCGCCGAATAGACGGCGATCGTCCCGAGCGCGATCCAGGCGAAGTAGTACTGCCGGGTGCCGCCGGGCCGCCGGGCCGCCGGAGGCCGGGCCGACGGCGGCTGCGAGGCGGAAGCGGACCCCTCCACGTTCGCCGACGCCGCGAGAGCCGCCGAAGCCTCCTCGCCTCCGTCGGCCGCGGCCGTCGGCCCCTCGGCGGAACTGGTCGCGACCGCCGGCGCCCCGGCGAGGCTCGCCTCGATCCCGGATGCGGCATCCGAAACCCCGCCCCCCTCCGTCGCCGCGCCCGCCCCGTCCGGGCCGCCGGTTTCCCCCGCGCCGGTCGCCGTCGGACCGGCCTCGCCGTCGCTGCCAGGCGGGCGCGGCGCCTCCGCGGGCGAGGAACCCGGCTCGCGCCCGGCCCGGTCCGGCCGCCGACCGGCGTCGCGGGACTCCTCGCCGCTCGGCCCCGGAAGCGAGGCGTCCGGCGTGGACTCGCGGCCGGAAGACGCGGTGTCCTGCGGGACGGCATCGGCGGCCGTCGCCCCGCCGCGCCGGTCGGGCGGCGGCTGGCCGTGGTCGCAGTAGCCGTCGTGGTCCGTGTCGATGTACGCCGCACAGTTGCCGGGGAACGGATCATCGACGATCTCGTAGGGACAGTCGTTCCAGCCGGCCGGCTGAAGCAGGGCCACCAGCACCGGCGCGACCACCCATGTCGCACGGAACTCGGAAGGCTCGACGGGGGTTCCGGACGGGACGATCATGCTCCTCCTGCGTGGCGCGCGAGCGGCGGCACCACCGGCGGTTCGACGATGCGAACCTAGTCCACGGCCCCTGACGCAATCAAGCGCCGCCGGCCACGGCGCCGACGCGAACGCGCTTTCCGCGAACGGCAACCTGCACCCGGAGCCCCGCCGCCCGTCGGGCCACCTCGCACGACGCCAGCGCACGCCGCCGGGCCGGCGCCGAAGTCGCTTCGCCGTCCCGCCGCCGGACTCGCCGTTCCAGGCCGGGTCGCCACCGACTACCGCAGATCGGGGACGACCTCCAGCAGCTGACGCCAGGTCTCGACCGTCCACGGCATCGGTCCGGCGAGGCGGAGCCGGATCTGATACCGGCCGTCCAGCAGGAACGTCTCCGGATAACCGGTGATCGGCCGGTCCGGCGTCGGTCGATCCCCACGGGCCAGGACGCGATCCTCCCCGACGACCCACGGCGCATCGAGTGCGGGTACGCGCCGGCCGAACCAACCCTCGCGCCGAGCCGCGGCCAACCCCCGGCGCGCTGCGGCCGCCGGGTCGGCCTCCCCCTCGGGCACGACCAGGACCGGCACGACCGGAGGCAGCCCGGCGCTCGCCCCCTCCCCCCGGAACCGCTCGAACGAGTCCCACTCGTCCGCACAACTCCGGCACGCCAGGCTCCACAGGTGGACGATTGTCGGCCCGGAGACCCGGCTGGAGAGCGCCACCGGCGCGCCGCCGTCGACCGGATGCAGCTCGAGGTCCGGAAATGCCGGCGCCTCGTCGGCGCCGTAAGCGTCGAAGGGGGGCAGGTCGAGCGCGGGTGTCGCGGACCCGATGGCCGGGGCGGCACCGCCCGGCGCCGGACGCTCGCCGCTTCCCGCGGCGGTTCGCCCGACCCGGACGAACAGCACGAGCAGCGGCGCGACGACGAAGGCGGCGTACGCCACCAGGGCGATCCGCGGCACGAACGAGGGACGGCGACCGCCCGCAGCCACGGGCCGACCCTATCCGCGACCGCCCGTGGAATCAAGCCGGCGCCGCCGGCTTCCCGGTGCCGTGGTCCGCGCCCCGCACCACCGCCGGCTTCCCGCTGCCGTGGTCCGCGCCCCGCACCACGACGGGCGCCGGCTTCCCTCGCCCGCCCCGGGCTCGCTGCAGAAGCGACCCGTGCCGATCTTCCGGCCCGCGGCCGTCGCCGCGCGGGCGCCGCGCCTGCGGATCCCGCCGGCCGTTCGCGCCGTCACGTCGGCCCTGCCGCGTCCGTGCTGCCGCGGGAAAGATTGGGGGGAGAAAATGCGAAGGCCCCGCGGGGAATCCTCGCGGGGCCTTCGAAGGAAAATCCGGCGACGACCTACTCTCCCACAAGGTCTCCCTTGCAGTACCATCGGCGCTGGAGGGCTTAACTTCCGAGTTCGGGATGGGATCGGGTGTGGCCCCTCCGCCATGGTCACCGGAAAATCGAAGACATCGTGCTGCGGACGGCATCCGAGCGCCGGGGCTTCGTCGCGCAGCTCCGGCTGCGAGGTCGGTGGTCGCCATAGAAATACGGTCAAGCCGCACGGCCGATTAGTACGGGTCAGCATGCACCTCCCGCCTATCAACCTCGTAGTCTCCGAGGGGCCTTCAGTGGACCGAAGTCCAGGGGATGCCTCATCTTGGGGTCGGCTTCCCGCTTAGATGCTTTCAGCAGTTATCCGGTCCGAACATGGCTACCCGGCAGTGCCTCGAGCGAGACAACCGGCAAACCAGAGGTCCGTTCGTCCAGTTCCTTTCGTACTCAGGACGAGTCCCCTCAAGCATCCTGCGCCCACGGCAGATAGGGACCGAACTGTCTCACGACGTTCTAAACCCAGCTCGCGTACCGCTTTAATTGGCGAACAGCCAAACCCTTGGGACCTGCTCCAGCCCCAGGATGCGATGGGCCGACATCGAGGTGCCAAACCGCGCCGCCGATGTGAACTCTCAGGCGCGATCAGCCTGTTATCCCCGGAGTACCTTTTATCCGATGAGCGATGGCCCTTCCATGCGGGACCACCGGATCACTAAGACCTGGTTTCCCACCTGCTCGACCTGTCGGTCTCGCAGTCAAGCTCCCTTATGCCTTTGCACTCGACGGCTGATTTCCGACCAGCCTGAGGGAACCTTCGTGCGCCTCCGTTACCGTTTGGGAGGCGACCGCCCCAGTCAAACTGCCCACCGGGCAGTGTCCCCGACCCGGCTGACGGGCCAAGGTTAGACTTCCAGTTCAGTCAGGGTGGTATTTCAACGTTGGCTCCACCGAGGCTGGCGCCCCGGCTTCAAAGCCTCCCACCTATCCTACACAGACAGAACCAAAAGTCACTGCCGAGTTGCAGTAAAGGTTCACGGGGTCTTTCCGTCTTGCCGCGGGTAGGCTGCATCTTCACAGCCAGTTCAATTTCGCTGGGTCCCAGGCCGAGACAGTGGGGATGTCGTTACGCCATTCGTGCAGGTCGGAACTTACCCGACAAGGAATTTCGCTACCTTAGGACCGTTATAGTTACGGCCGCCGTTTACCGGGGCTTCGGTTCCCCGCTTCGCTTGCGCTGACGGGTCCCCTTAACCTTCCGGCACCGGGCAGGCGTCAGACCCTATACGTCGTCTTGCGACTTCGCAGAGTCCTGTGTTTTTAGTAAACAGTCGCAACCCCCGTTTCTCTGCGACCCCTCGACGCTCGGGGAGCAAGTCCCTTCACGAGGAGAGGCACACCTTCTCCCGAAGTTACGGTGTCATTTTGCCGAGTTCCTTAGCCTGGGTTCTCCCACGCGCCTTGGGATACTCTCCCCGCCCACCAGAGTCGGTTTGCGGTACGGTCACCTCAGTGCAACCTGCGAGGCTTTTCTCGGGAGCCTGGGATCACTCCGTTGTTGGCCATACGGCCACCTCATCACCTCTCGGGGTTGGTGGCGCTCCGTTTGTCCCTTTCGGGTCCTGGAGCGCCCCCCTACGGGTTTGAGCCGGCGCAACAACCCGCCGGCACGAGCCTACCCTTCTCCGTCCCCTCTCAGGCTGGCGCACCAAGGTGGTGCAGGAATATTAGCCTGCTCCCCATCACCTACGCCTTTCGGCCTCGGCTTAGGTACCGACTAACCCATGGGAGGATGATCCTTCCCCAGGAATCCTTTGGCTTACGGCGAAGGGGCTTCTCACCCCTTTTCTCGCTACTCATCCCTGCATTATCCCTTCTCAGGCCCTGAATCGCTCCTCACGGTACGACACGTGTCTGCCTGAGAATGCTCCCCTACCGCCCGTCTTGCGACGGACCCGCAGCTTCGGCACGATGCTTAGCCCCGTTGGATTTTCGGCGCGAGACCGCTTGACCAGTGAGCTGTTACGCTTTCTTCAAAGGATGGCTGCTTCTAAGCCAACCTCCTGGTTGTCTGAGCGTTCCCACTTCCTTTCCCACTGAGCATCGATTTGGGGGCCTTGGCTGGCGGTCTGGGCTCTTTCCCTCTCGACGACGGATCTTATCACCCGCCGTCTGTCTCCCGTGCTGGCGTCACCGGCATTCGGAGTTTGGTTGGGTTTGGTAATCTGGTAGGACCCCTAGCCCATCCAGTGCTCTACCTCCGGTGCGGAACGCACGAGGCCATACCTCAATATGTTTCGGGGAGAACCAGCTATCTCCAAGTTTGATTAGCCTTTCACTCCCACCCACAGCTCATCCCCTAGGTTTTCAACCCTAGTGAGTTCGGGCCTCCACGTGGTATTACCCACGCTTCACCCTGGCCATGGGTAGATCACCTGGTTTCGGGTCTACGCCACGCGACTCGAGCGCCCTGTTCGGACTCGCTTTGTCTGCGGCTCCACCTCGCGGCTTAACCTTGCCACGTAGCGTAACTAGCAGGGTCATGATGCAAAAGGTACGCGGTCGCACATTGCCCGAAGGCCATAGTGCTCCCACTGCTTGTAGACGCACGGTTTCAGGTACTATTTCACTCCCCTAACAGGGGTTCTTTTCACCTTTCCCTCACGGTACTTGTTCACTATCGGTCGCTGGGTAGTATTTAGCCTTGGGAGATGGTCCTCCCGAATTCCCGCCGGATTGCACGTGTCCTGCGGTACTTGGGGAATCCTCGGAAGGCGACCGGGTTTCGTCTACAGGGCTGTTACCTTCTCTGGCGGGCCTTTCCAGACCCTTCGCCTACCCGGCCGCTTTGTAACTTCCTGGGGAATCCGCAGCGTCCCCGGAGGCCCCCACGACCCCGAGCCTACAACGCCTGCGGGCTTGCATAAGCTCGGTTTGGGCTGTTCCCCGTTCGCTCGCCGCTACTAGGGGAATCGCGGCTTTGCTTTCTGTTCCTGCGGCTACTGAGATGGTTCAGTTCACCGCGTTCGCTCCGCGCCGCCTATGGATTCGGCGGCGGGTGCGCGGGCATTACCCCGCGCCGGTTTCCCGATTCGGAGGTCCCCGGATCTATGCCTGTTAGCGGCTCCCCGGGGCTTATCGCAGCTGTCCACGTCCTTCCTCGCCTCCCAGCGCCTAGGCATCCACCGTGCGCCCTTGGTAGCTTGACCGTATCCCTAAGGCGCACACCGAATCGCCGCAGCCGGAGCTCCGTCACGAAGCGCCGGGCGGCTCGGTGCATCGATCAATCTGATGCGTTGCCTTTCCGCTTTCACGATGCCTTCGATTCTGTTGTCAGCGAACGTCGCTCCGCCGGTCGAAACCGGCGAGCCTTCCCGGACCGCCGGACCGCGCCCCCGCCGCGGCGGCAGAGGCGCTCGGTCGAGGCTCCGTGGAGCTGATCGGGTTCGAACCGACGACCCTCGGCTTGCAAAGCCGATGCTCTCCCGACTGAGCTACAGCCCCATCGAGTGGGCCTGGGCAGGCTCGAACTGCCGACCTCACGCTTATCAGGCGTGCGCTCTAGCCGCCTGAGCTACAGGCCCCGGGCGGGATGCCGGGCCGACTCCGCGTGGCCTCGGTCGGTCGCTGAGAACCGGACGGCAGGCGATTCGACGCCGTGACTGACCTCGGAGTCACCTTGCGGTCACTCCCTAGAAAGGAGGTGATCCAGCCGCAGGTTCCCCTACGGCTACCTTGTTACGACTTCACCCCAGTCATCGACCACTCCTTGGGGGCCTGCCTCCCTTGCGGGTTGGCGCAGCCACTTCTGGAGCAGCCGGCTTCCATGGTGTGACGGGCGGTGTGTACAAGGCCCGGGAACGTATTCACCGCTGCCAGCTGATCAGCGATTACTAGCGATTCCGCCTTCAAGGAGTCGAGTTGCAGACTCCTATCTGTACTGGGGCCGGCTTTTTGGGATTGGCTCACCCTCGCGGGATCGCGACCCTTTGTACCGACCATTGTAGCACGTGTGTAGCCCTGGACATAAGGGCCATGATGACTTGACGTCATCCCCACCTTCCTCCGGCTTGACGCCGGCAGTCCCGCTAGAGTGCCCGGCCGAACCGCTGGCAACTAGCGGCAGGGGTTGCGCTCGTTGAGGGACTTAACCCGACATCTCACGACACGAGCTGACGACAGCCATGCAGCACCTCTACAGCGGCCCCGAAGGGAGGGAGTGTTTCCACTCCTGTCCGCTGCGGTTCAAGCCCAGGTAAGGTTCTTCGCGTTGCGTCGAATTGAACCACATGCTCCACCGCTTGTGCGGGCCCCCGTCAATTCCTTTGAGTTTCAACCTTGCGGCCGTACTCCCCAGGCGGGGCACTTAACGCGTTAGCTTCGGCACCGCAGGGGTCAATACCCGCGATACCAAGTGCCCATCGTTTACGGCGTGGACTACCAGGGTATCTAATCCTGTTTGCTCCCCACGCTTTCGCGTCTCAGCGTCAGTCTCGGTCCAGGACGCCGCCTTCGCCACCGGTGTTCCTCCCGATATCTACGAATTTCACCTCTACACCGGGAATTCCACGTCCCTCTCCCGAACTCCAGCACGACAGTTTCGAACGCGGTTCGCTCGGTTGAGCCGAGGGATTTCACGCCCGACTTGTCGCGCCGCCTACACGCGCTTTACGCCCAGTAATTCCGAACAACGTTTGCACCCTCCGTCTTACCGCGGCTGCTGGCACGGAGTTGGCCGGTGCTTGCTAAGGAGGTACCGTCAGGGCATTGCTGCTTGTTCGTCCCTCCCCACAGGGCTTTACGACCCGAAGGCCTTCGTCACCCACGCGGCGTCGCTGCGTCAGGCTTTCGCCCATTGCGCAAGATTCCCCACTGCTGCCTCCCGTAGGAGTCTGGACCGTGTCTCAGTTCCAGTGTGGCTGGCCATCCTCTCAGACCAGCTACCCGTCGTCGCCTTGGTGGGCCTTTACCCCGCCAACAAGCTGATGGGCCGCGGGCCGATCCTCCGCCGGATTGCTCCTATCACCCCCCGGCCGCAGCCGGAGGGTCGTACGCGGTATTAGCACCCCTTGCGAGGTGTTATCCCCCAACGGAGGGTACGTCACCCACGTGTTACTCACCCGTGCGCCGCTTTACTCGCCCCCTTGCGGGGACTTTCTCGCTCGACTTGCATGTGTTAGGCACGCCGCCAACGTTCGTTCTGAGCCAGGATCAAACTCTCCAGTTCAGATCCTGAACACCGTCGTCCCCGGCCAGGGGACGGCGGCGTTGTTCGTCGACCGCACGTCGTCTCTTCCTTCCTGCCGTCCGGTTTTCAAAGACCGACGGGGCCCGGAGGTCCCGACCGGAGCACCGAACCCTACGCGGGTTTCGCCCCCCTGTCAAGGGGGGCCGCTCCGACCCCGCGGCCGCCGTCCCCGGAGGGACCCGGCCGCAACGGGACGCCGCTTATACGTCCCGGCCGCGAGGCTGTCAACAAAAAAACGCCAGCCCGCGCCGAAAGCGTCCGGGGGCCCGCCCGGTCAGCTCCCGAGCAGCGCCAGCGCCTCGCCCAGGCGCGACAGGCGCACGAGTTCCAGGCCGACGTCCGCCCCGCCGCGCGCCGGCGACGTCCCGGGTTCCGCAGGCACCACGCAGCGCGAGAAGCCGAGCCGCGCCGCCTCGACCGCCCGCGCCTCGAGCGCGGGCACGGCGCGCAGATCCCCGCACAGCCCCAGTTCCCCGACCCACGCCGTGTCGGCCGGGGCGGCGCGCCCGGCGTGCGCCGACGCGATCGCGATCGCCGCGCCGAGGTCCGCGCCGGGATCGCCGATCCGCACGCCGCCCACCGCGGCGACGAACACGTCCGTTCCCGCCAGCGCCAGGCCGCCCCAGCGCTCCAGCACCGCCGCCACCAGCGCCGCCCGGCCCGGCTCCAGGCCGACCACCGTGCGCCGCGGCACGACGGTCGCCGAACCCACCGTCAGCGCCTGCAGCTCGACCAGCAGCGTCCGCCGGCCCTCGCGCACCGCCGCGACCGCCGAGCCGGCCGCGCCCCGCGCCCGCCCGGCCAGCAGCCGTGCCGAGACGTCCCGCGCCTCGACCAGCCCGTGCCCCGTCATCTCGAACACCCCCAGCTCGTCCACCGCCCCGAAGCGGTTCTTCGTGCAGCGCACGACGCGCTGCGCCCCGCGGTCGTCCCCCTCGAAGGACAGCACGGTGTCGACGAGGTGTTCGAGCGTCTTGGGGCCGGCGAGCGCCCCGTCCTTGGTCACGTGGCCCACGAGCAGCGTGGTGGTGTTCGCCGACCGGCCCAGCTCGACCAGCTCGCCCGCCACGCACCGTACCTGGGCGATCGTGCCGGCCGGGGTCCCGAGCCGTCCGTCGCGCACGGTCTGCACCGAATCGACCACCAGCAGCCGGGGCCGGTCGCGCCGCACCGCCGCCGCGAGCCGCTCCAGGTCGGTCTCCGCCAGGAGGCGCAGGTGCGGCCCGGAAACCCCCACGCGCCGGGCGCGCCGCGCGAGCTGTTCGAGCGACTCCTCGCCGGTGACGTAGAGCGCGGAGACGCCGGCCGCCACCCGGTCGGCGACCTGCAACAGCAGCGTCGACTTCCCGATCCCCGGCTCGCCTCCCACCAACACCGCCGACCCCGCCACGAAACCGCCGCCCAGCACGCGGTCCCACTCCCCGATGCCGGAGGGCAGTCGCTCCACCGGCGGCGTCGCCAGCAGGTCCCCGGCCGGAACGGTCGGCGGGGCGACGCCCGGCTCCTCCCGCGCGCCGCGCCCCGCGACCCGCGCCACCGCCCGCAGCGAGCCCCACGCGCCGCAGGCCGGGCAGCGTCCCATCCAGCGCGGCGTCGCCGCGCCGCACTCGACGCACACCTGCTCCTCGCCCTTCTGGGCCATGCCGCCACCTCCGGGGCGTGCTTCGCGGCGCCCGGGCGGGCCGTTGCGCGGCGTCGCCCCATCGGGTTCGCGCGTCGACCGCGCAACGCCGCGGGTTCGGCGCGCCGGCTTGGCTTGCCCCTCGAACCTCGGGCTTCTCGATGCAGGGCCGGGCCGAACGCCCGTCGTGACCGCCCGAGTCAAGGCCGCGCTAGAACGCGAAGTGCGCGCTGGCCGCGAGATCCATGTTGAACGAGAAGTCGGGGAACGCCGCGTCGAGCGCCAGTTCGGCCCCCAGTCCGAACCAGTGCGTGAACAGGTAAAGGTACTGCAAGCCGGCGCCGGCGACGCCCCAGCCCGAGGACCGCCAGTAGGGGGCGAAGGTCTGGCAGCGGGCGCGCGTGTCCGGCGGGCAGATCATCGCCCCCGAGAACTCGTTGAGCTGCACGAAGCTGACGCGGCGGAGCCGGTGCGCCAGTCGCCCGGCGCCGGCGCCGACGAACGCGCCGAGCCGGTGGTCGTCGCCGAGGCGGAACCACCAGGTCCCGCGGGCCTGCACCAGCCACGGGAACTCGTCCCCGAACGGGAACGACACCCGGCCGAGCAGCGAAACCGAGAGCTCCGGGATCGGGAACCACCCCAGTTCGAGCCGCACCACGGCGCCGGCCAGCACGAGCTGCGTGCCGGGGTCGAAGTACTCGACGACGCCGTCCGGACCGGGAAGGAACTCGCCCGGGCGCAGCGGGTCCTCGTACCAGTTCCACTCGTTGATGATGCCGTGGATCACGCCGGCGCCGATGCCGGCCCCCAGGCGCAGGAACACCCCCGCCGGCTCGGACGCCTCCTCGACCGCCGGCGCCGGCGCCGGCGTCGGCGAGAGCTGGCAGCAGCCGGCGAGGCACTCCTCACCCGGCGCGCACTCCTCCGACACGGTGCAGGCCCGGCACTCGCGGCCGTCGCAGACCATCCCCGGCGGACAGTCGGGCAGCCGGACCGGCGTCGTCCCGTCCGGATTGCAGGACTCGACCCACGTCCCGTCGGGGCGCAGCGGCGGCCGGTCGACCCGCTGTTTCATTTCCACGCGGTGCGGCCGGCGCGCGGAAGCCTCCGTCGCCAACTCCTCGTTGCCGGCGCCCCAGACCACGACGTAGTACTCCCAGCGGGTCGGTTGCGCCGTCGAGCAGGGGATCTCGGCGTACCAGCCGCCGGTCGGCCACGGCGCGAAGAGCAGCGACTGGTAGTCGCTTTCGCCCCGCGCGCGGTAGAAGAGCTGCACGGCGATCGGTTGCAGGTCCTCGCGCAGCGTGAGGAACAGCGGCACCGGGTAGTTCCAGATCTGCTCGCGCACGCGGGTGTGCTCGATCGCCGGCGCCCGCCGCGAACGCCGCCGCTGCGCGCCGCGCTCCGCGTCTTCCGTCGCCGCCGTGACTCGGCCGGCCGGCGCCGCGCGCGCCGCGCGGACCGCCGGACTCCCGAGCGCCACTGCGAGGATGCACAGGATCACGCGCATCTTCCTCCTCCGCCCTGCCGGCTCGGACGACCGTAGCGCGAAGAGCCGCAGCAAGGGAAGTGGAAAGAGAGCCATCCGCGCGGCGGTCCTGCCGACCACGGCGAACCGCGCCGCGGGGTGCGGCAGGGACGCGGGAGGGCGACCGGCCGGGCGATGGCGCGGCGGTTCCGCCGGGGCGGAGTCGGGCGCACGATCCGAGAGAACGCGCCCCGCGACCCGCGCCGGCGACGAGGCCCCTGGTCTCGCGCCGGGTCGTCCCCGGCCCGGTCCGACCAGGGGACCCGAAACGAGGCGGGTGGGGCGAAGCCGCGGAGTGGTTCCGCGCGCCGCCGACGGCGCGAGAACCCCGCCGCGGGACGCGGGGAAGTCCGGGAGGCCGGGAGTCGTGGTAGGCTGGGCGGCATGAGCGAGGCGCACCCGTTCGACGAGGCGACGTTCCGCGCGCGGCTGGACGAGGTGGTCAACCGGACGCTGGCTCGCGGCAGCCTCGTCGCCGCCGCGCTCGGCCTGCTGTGCGGCGCCCTCTTGTGCGCGGTGATCGTCGCGACGGACCGGCCCGGCCTGTGGCTGCCGGCGATCTGGGCGTTCTTCTGCGGCCTGTATTCGCTGGGGGTGTACGCGCCGGCGCGCGCCGGACACATCCGCGGAGCGGCCACCTGGGTCGTGATGCTCGGCTTCGTCTCGCTGCCGAGCGCGCTCTACGCCGCGGCCGCGGCGATCCATCCGTCCGGCGCGGCGACCTATCTCACCGGGCCGCCGTCGTATCTCTACTTCTTCCTGATCGCCGTCGCCGGCCTGGCGCTCGACCCGCGTCTGGCCCGGGTCGCCGGGCTGCTCGCCGCCGCGCAGTACCTCGCCTTCGTGCTGCTCGACGGCGCGGCGCTGCGCCAACTCTCGGCCCCCGATCCCCTGCTGCTCGACGACGTGACCGCCCCGACGTTCTACTACTTCAAGGCGCTGCTGATGGCCTTCTCGGGCCTCGTCGTCGGCGTGATCGCGGCCAACGCCCGGCGGCTCGTCGAGCGGATGCTGGCGGAGGAGCACGAGAAGCGGGCGGTGAGCCGGTTGTTCGGCGAGTTCGTCAGTCCCGCGGTGCGGGAGCGGATCCTGCGCGAGAAGAGCGGCGTGACGGGCGAGAAGAAGCCGGTCGCCGTCCTGTTCTCGGACCTGCGGTCGTTCACCGCCTTCAGCGAGCGCCACGAGCCGGAGGTCGTCGTCGCGCGGCTCAACCGCTACTTCGACGGGATGGTCGAGTGCATCACGCGGGAGGGCGGGGTGGTCGACAAGTTCATCGGCGACGCGGTGATGGCGGTCTTCGGCGGCGTCCTGGAACTGGATGATCCGTGCGGCGCGGCGTTCCGCGCCGCCCGCGCGATGCGCGCGCGGCTGCGCGAACTCAACCGGCAGTGGACCGCCGAGGGGCTCGAGCCGCTGGAGAACGGCATCGGCATCCATTACGGCGTGGCGCTGCAGGGCACGATCGGCAGCCGCGATCGCAAGGAGTTCACCGTCGTCGGCGACACCGTCAACACCGCCGCGCGCCTCGAAGGGCTGTGCAAGGACCACGCGCAGCGCATCCTGCTCAGCCAGGCGGTCTACGAGCGGCTCGACGACGCGGCGCGCGGGGTCTGCACGTCGCTCGGTACCGCCGAGCTCAAGGGCAAGTCCGAGCCGATCCGCCTCTGGGGCGCCGCCGACCCCGAACCGGCCGGCTGATCCGGCCGGCGGGCGCCGCCGGCCCCCAAACCCGCCGCCTCCACCGCCCTCCCGCCGCCGATCCCGCCGCCGATCCGCCATTTCCCGACGATCGGAATCGAATCCTTCCGCGCGGTTCGCATTGGCCCGGCCCATGCAATGGACCCCCGCCAGGAGGCGCGACGTGCTCGCCCGATTGCTCAGCATGACGCTCGAAGGGATCGAAGCTCGCGAGGTCGCCGTCGAAGTCGAGATCGCGACGGGTGCGCCGGCGCTGCGCATCACCGGGATGGTCGAGCGGGCCGGCAAGGAGTGCCTGGTGCGCGTCGTTGCCGCGCTGCGGCGCTGCGGCTTCGAGCTGCCGGGAAAGAAGATCACGATCGGCGTCTCGCCCGCGGAGCCGCCCAAGCGCGCCGCGAGCCTCGACCTCGCCGTCGCCGTCGGACTGCTCGTCGCCGAACACCATCTCCCGGCCGAGCGCGTCGACGGCCTGCTCTTGGCCGGCGAGCTGACGCTGGCCGGGACGCTGCTGCCGGTGCGCGGAGCGCTGCCGATGGCGCTGGCCGCCCGGCGCGCCGGCGTCCGCGCGCTGGTGCTGCCGGAACGCAACGCCGAGGAAGTCGCCGGCTGGATCGATCTCCCGGTGCTCGGTCCGCGCACGATCGGTGACCTGGTCCTGCACCTGCTCGATCAGCAGCCGCTCGAACCGCTGGCCTCTCCCCTCCCGGAGGCCGTGTCCCCGGCCCGCGGCGATCTCGCCGACGTGCTGGGCCAATCGGTGGCCCGCCGCGCGCTCGAGATCGCCGCGGCCGGGGGACACAACCTGCTGCTCGTCGGCCCGCCGGGCTCGGGCAAGACGCTCCTGGCCGAGCGGATGCCGGGGATCCTGCCGCCGCTCTCGCCGGAGGAGGCGCGCGAGACCGCCGTGGTCTACTCCTCGGTCGGGCTGCTCGACCCGCGCCGCGGGCGGATGCTGGCGCGGCCGTTCCGCGCCCCGCATCACACGGTGAGCTACGCCGGCCTGGTCGGCGGCGGCAATCCGCCGCGGCCGGGCGAGGCGAGCCTGGCGCACAACGGGGTGCTGTTCCTCGACGAGCTGCCCGAGTTCAACCGCGCGGCGCTGGAGGCGCTGCGCCAGCCGCTGGAGAGCGGGCTCCTGGCCGTCGCCCGGATCCACGGCTCGGCCGTCTTCCCCGCCCGCTTCGCCCTCGTCGCGGCCGCCAACCCGTGTCCGTGCGGCCATCTGGGCGACCCGCGCCGCCCGTGCCGCTGCTCGGAGGCGGCGATCGAGCGCTACCGGGCGCGGCTCTCCGGCCCGCTGCTCGACCGGATCGACCTCCAGGTCCACGTCGGCCCGGTGCCACCGGAGGCGCTCGCCGCCGGCCGCCCGCACGACGCGGAGACGTCGGCGGCGGTCCGCGCGCGGGTGCTGGCGGCCCGCGACCGGCAGATCCTGCGCGCGGAACGCCTCGGCCTGGCGACCCGCACCAACGCGCGCCTGGCTGGCGACGAGATTTCCGCCGCCGCACCGCTCGACCGCGAGGCGCGGCGGTTCCTGACCCGCGCCGCCGACCGCCTCGCGCTCACCGCCCGCGGCTGGCACCGCGTGATCCGCGTCGCGCGGACCATCGCCGACCTCGACGGCGCCGCAGAGATCGACGTCCGGCACCTGGCGGAAGCCCTGGGCTACCGCCTCGCGGACGGGAGCGGGGAGCGGGCATCCGGGATGGAGGGCGGCTTCGGCCGACCGGTCGTGGCGGAGAATCGTCCGCAGGGGCGCCACGCAGCCCCGCGCGAAGCGCGGGGCGAGTGCGCCCGTTGACCTGACCTGTTCGTCACGAAGGAGGGTGACATGGAAACGGCGGTTTCGAAGGGCAACGGCAAGTGGCAGGAACGGCTCAAGGCGATCGAGGCGGCGATCGCCTCGATCGAGCGGCAGTTCGGCAAGGGTTCGATCCTCGCGCTGGGCGACGACCACGCGGTCGAGCCGGTGGCCGCGATCCCCACCGGCTCCCTCGCGCTCGACGCGGCGCTCGGCATCGGCGGCTACCCCCGCGGCCGCGTGGTCGAGATCTTCGGCCCCGAGTCGTCGGGCAAGACGACGCTGGCGCTCCACGCGATCGCCTCGGCCCAGCAGCTCGGCGGCGTCGCCGCCTTCATCGACGCCGAACACGCGCTCGACGTGCGCTACGCCGCCGGCATCGGCGTCGAGGTCGACAAGCTGTACCTCTCGCAGCCCGACACCGGCGAGCAGGCGCTGGAGATCGTCGAGATCCTCTGCCGCTCGGGCGGGGTCGACCTGATCGTCGTCGATTCCGTCGCCGCGCTCACCCCGCGCGCCGAGATCGAAGGCGAGATGGGCGACCAGCACGTCGGGCTCCAGGCGCGCCTGATGAGCCAGGCGCTGCGCAAGCTGACCGCCGTCACGCACCGCACCGGCACCTGCCTGGTCTTCCTCAACCAGATCCGGATGAAGATCGGCGTGATGTTCGGCAGCCCGGAGACCACCACCGGCGGCACCGCCCTCAAGTTCTACGCCTCCGTGCGCCTCGACGTGCGCCGCACCCAGACGGTCAAGGACGGCGACGTCGCCGTGGCCAGCGCGACCCGCGTCAAGGTGGTCAAGAACAAGGTCGCCCGACCCTTCACCGAGGCGACGTTCGAGATCCGCTACGGCACCGGGATCGATGCCCTCGGCGAGCTGATCGACCTCGGCGTGGAGCACGGCGTCCTGGAGAAGAGCGGCGCCTGGTTCTCGCTCGACGGCGAACGCCTCGGCCAGGGCAAGGAGAAGGCCGTCGCCGCGCTGCGGGAGAACGAGGCGCGGCGCGAGGAGTTGGCGCGGCGTGTGCGGGAGGCGCTGGGCGTGGAAGGGCCCGCGGAAGCCGAACGGGGCTGAGGCGGCGTGTGCGGGAGGCACTGGGCGTGGAAGGGCCCGCGGAAGCCGAACGGGGCTGAGGCGGGTCGTGCGGGAGGCGCTGGGCCTCGAGGACGCCGGACCGGGGAGCCGGGACGCTCCGGCCGAGCGTTGACCGCCCGCCCGCGACCGGGCGATCAGAGATAGTCGCGACTGAAGTCGCCCTGGACGTCCGGCGCCTCCGGCGTGCCGAGCGGCGTGACGGCGCAGTTGCCGGCGGCGTCGAGCACCACGATGTCGGCCGCACGCCACAGGTCGCCCGTTCCGTAGTCGCGGCTGGTGAGCGTCACGGGACCGAACTGCGCGACTCTTCGGCCGGCGCAGACGATGCGGACGTAGGCCGGGGTCGGCAGCTCGCCCCACGACTCGCCGTCCTCGTAGAAGTGGCTCACGACGCGGAAGCCGTCGCCGGCGTTCGGAGCGTCGAGCGAGAACAGCTCGCCGGCGGGGCCGGCGAAGCTCTCGAGCGGCACGCGCGGGTTCGGGCAGCCGCGACGCGGGACGAAGTCCCACCAGGACCGCTCGGGGGGCAGATCGGGGCAGTCGGCGAGCGGGGTGTCGGCGTAGCCCCAATCGATGAGGTAGGTGCCGTCCCGGCCGCCGCAGTTGCCCCAGTGGCAGTCGTCCGGGGTGAACCACGGCGTGCGCGGCGGAACCCGATGAACGTGGAGGTCCATGTTGCCGGGTCGCCACGGATCGGGGTCGTCCCACCACAGATCGACCTCCAGGCCGGGAGGCACCGCCCGCAGGGCGAACGAGCAGCGCCAGGTGTCCAGACGCGGGTCGAGGATCGTGGCGGTGACGATGAAGTTGCCGGACGTGTCGAGGTACACCCGGGTGGTTTCGGCCAGGCGGTCCGGGACCTCGAGCGTTCCGCTCCCGGCGGGCGGCAGGATCGACCAGGTGCAGTCGCATGCGCCGCCGGCGGTGGGCGCGCAGAGATCGTCGCAGCGCAGGGTCCGCCAGCGGGCGGGGAGCGACTCGAACGCCGTGGGGCAGCGGATGGTCGGGGTGGTGGTCAGCCGCTCGTCGGTCTCGCCGTCGCAGTCGTTGTCCTTCCCGTCGGGCAGCTCGTCCTCGGCCGGTATCGCTTCGGTGCAGGCGGCCCAGGTGCCGTAGGTTCGGCACGCCTGCCAGCCGTCGACGCAGCCGCCGACGTTGCGGCCGCACGGCGGGCCGGGAAAACAGGATTGAACGGTGCCGTAGGTGCAGGTGCAGCCGGCCTCGGCCTCGTCGACCTCGCCGTCGCAGTCGTTGTCGAGGCCGTCGTCGCACAGCTCGGTCGGGCCGCAGCCGTCCTCGCCCGGCAGACACGCCGCGCCGCCCTCGTCCCCATCGGCGTCGCTATCCGCACCGTCTCCCGGGACGTCCCCGGGACGGTCCTCCGGGACGTCCGGCGTTTCGTCCGGCGTTCCATCCGCGTCCGTCTCGACATCGGCCTCGGCGCCCCCGTCGTCCGTTCCGTCGAGGTCGGCGTCGCCGTCGGCGTCGGCGTCCGATCCGGCGTCGGCGCAGAAGACGAACTCCGCGCAGTCGGCGTCGCCGCAGTCGGTGGCGCCGTCGCCGTCGTTGTCGACGCCGTCCCGGCAGGCGGCGGCGGTGTTCTCGGCGGATCCGGGCTCGTCGTCGCCGCAGCCCGCGGCGGCGAGCAGGAACGGGAGCAGGAGAATCGCAGGTCGCATCGCGTCCCTCCCATGCCGGGTCAACGCGCCCGATCGGCGGTCGACCGGAACCACTGGTGCATCACCCATCCGTCGTCGGTGCGGTAGGCGATCGCGTATCGCTCGTCCGTCGTCCCGTCTCCCCGGGTCGGGGAAACGAGGCCGACGACCTCCCAGGTATCGGGCAGGCCGTGCTCGCGGAGGATCTGGCCGCCGAGCGTCATCTGGACGACGCGGGGTGCGCCGTCGCGGCGCATCGAGGCGACGATGCGCGGTCCGGCCGCCGATTCCACGATGGCGACGTGCCGGCCGAAGTCGGCGACGCGGTTGCGCTGGGTGATGTTCCAGGCGCGGTTGCGGCGCAGGTCGATCACGCGGACCAACCCACCCGTCCCCTGGTTGTACCCGGGGACGCCGACCACGGCGTACTCCCCGTCGGAGTCGAAGCTCGCGCCGAACTGGTTGCCGCTCTGCCAGCCCGCCAGCTCCCAGGCCGCCGTGCCGTACTGGTCGTAGCCGGTGAGGCAGCCGACGTCGGTCACGCCGCGACAGGTCGGAGTGTACACCACGGCCAGCTCCCGGTCGCGGATCCAGCCGGAGGTGATCCGCTCGGCGAACGTGCCGTAGGCGTCGTTGGGATCCGGGACGAAGGCGCTCTCGATGCCCCAGCGGTCGACAAAGACGACGCCGGCGCGGATCGGATCCACCGCCGCGGCCGAGAGGTCGGCGGCCCGTTCGTCGAACGAGAACGGGGGTCGCACGCGCGCGGCCAGGCCGCCCTCGACGCGCCCGAGCGCCTCGCCGAACGCGCCCGGCTGTTCGCGGATCCGGAGCAACCGGAACGTGGCGCCGTCGAAGGTGAAGACCTTGCCCCGGACGGTGTTGTTCTCGCCGGCGGCGTAGGGAGCGCTGATCGCGACGTCGTGGACCCGGTTGCCGTTGATGTCGCGAACGACGGCCACATCCATTTCGCGGAACGCGGAGGGATCCAGGCCGGTGGCCTGCGCCACGTGCAGGGTGTCGAGCACGTTGCCGAACTCGTCGGTGAGATGCACCTCGGGCTCGTTGCAGCGGGCATTCCAGCAGCACCCGATCCCGCCGGGGCAGGGGATGATGTCGGTGATCGTCCAGAAGCCTTCCGCCAAGTCCTCGAGCACGTACATGTCGCCGGGGAGGCCCGGGCCGCCACCCGCCGGCGGTTCCTCGGCGAAGGGTGGCGGGCGGAGAAACTCGCAGAGCGGCGGATCGACGCGGGACGGCAAGTCGCAGTAGTAGGGGTCGGTCCGCGTGGGATCCCACATGCACGTGCCGTCGATCCGCTCCCCGCCGACCTCGAAGTAGTCCTCGCACCGCGGAATCCACCTCCCGGCGTCCCACCGGTAGCCGCACGGGTAGGATCCGCCGTCCACCTCCCCCTCGGCGGTCGCGGTGCGACACTGGCCGTCGACGCAGGCGTAGCGGCCGCAGGGCTGCATCGGATCATCCGGCTCGTAGTCCCGGAACCGGCACTCCGTTCGGTCCTGGCAGCCGTCATCGTCGTCATCGTCGTCGCAGATGTTCCCTCGCGGATCGGCCGGACTCGAGGGGCTCCAGTCGAGATTCTCGTCGTCGAAGACCAGGGGGCAGCCGTCTTCCCGGTCCGGGAACCCGTCGCCGTCGTCGTCGCGGTCGCAGTCGTTGGGCACGGTGTCGCCGTCTTGGTCGGGGGGCGCGTCGCTGCTGAACCAGAGCCTCGTGGTCTCCTCGTCGAAGCAGGTGGTGGACCCGCCGCCCGGGAGTTCGACGCGCTCGCATTCGGCGTGGTCGGCGCTCGAGTTGTTGCCGCAGATGCAGTCGTGCGCCCCGGCACCCGTCGCGCACCCCTCGCAGCACCGGTCGCGGTCGATGTCGCTGTCGCAGGGGTTCCCGACGCAGTCGTAGTCCCAGTCCCACTGCTCGGGATTCGAAACCAGAGGGCAGTTGTCCGCCTCCTCACCGATACCGTCCAGGTCCTGGTCCCAGACGAACGCGAACTCCGCGGTGTCGCGGCGGCCCGCAGCCCATCGCACGTCGGTGAAGCGGACCGTCCCGGGGTGGGGTGCCCGCGTGTGGTCGAAGCCCTCTTCTTCCTCGGGGATGCGATCGACGGCCGCCTGCCAGAACCAACGGCGCAGGTAATGGGCCGCGGCGGCGAATCCAGACTCCAGACCGCACTCCACGCAATGCCCCAGGCCGTCTCGCTGACCGTAGTAGACGGCTCGGGCCAGCGAGTTGAACAGGCCGGCCGCGACGCGCTGCTCTGCCGCCGCCATCCTGGATTCGGCGTAGGCCCGGATCCCGATGCAGGCGAGACCGCCGAGCACGCCGTCGCAGCCGACCGGTCGGTACCGCTTCCGGATCCGCGCGGCCACGTCCAGCGCGAGCAGCATGTTCTGGTCTGCCAGGATCAGCGGCTCCGGCCCCGTGTCGCCCTCGCCGTCGTGGTCCAACTCGTTGTCGACCAATCGGCCGCCACCCCGCCGTTCGCCGGGCTTCGCATCGGGGAAGTAGCCGGCATGGCGCGCCGCCGCCGCGCACAGCCGTTCCCCGGCCGGCGGCTCGCCCAGCACGCGATCGCACGATCCCGCAGAATCTCCCGTCTGGACCTTGTGCGTACAGAAGTCCGATCCGCGAAGGCTGCCGCAGATGCGCGGTTGGACGGTGATCTCCAGGTCGACGGCCTCCACGTCGATAACCATGGTCCAGAACAGAAACCGCGCGGCGTAGGCCATCTCGGCGCCCAGCCGGAGGTTGATGCGGAGCGCCGGCCGGCCGTCCCGATCGACCCACTCGGCACCGATCCGGGTCCTGCCTGCCCATCCAGCAGACAGCATCGGGACGTCGGCGCCCTCCGGCGTGAGGCCGCAGAAGGCCTGCGGGTTGTCGGGGGCGAAGTAGATCTTGTCCCCCGAACTCACGCGGCTGATGGAATAGATGGGGGTCCAGATGTCCCGCAGGCCGAGGCCGCCCTGCATCCCGCAGTCGGAGATCGAGCAGCGAAAGCCGCCCCAGGAAGCCACGTCCCGGATGCTGATGTATTCCTTCCGCTCGGGGTGGTACTCGCCAGGCACCGTGTTCCAGTAGGCGAAGTCGCTCGCATCGGCACCCTCGGGCCCGGGAGGGTCATCGTTTCCGTCCAGGTAGTCCTTCCCCGCGTCGAACAGGCCATCGCCGTCCCGATCCCACCACCACTCGCCGGGCTCGGGCTCGTCCGAAGCCGAGAACCAGTAGGGTGGGTCGGTCAGGAAGTAGTCACTGCTGCCGGGCGCCGCGTAGGTCACGACGCCGTCGGGGACGTTCCATCCGCCGGGCCCGGCGAAATCGGCGAAGGTTTGCCACTGTCCGAACCAGACTGGGTTGCAGACCATCGCCGGCAGGCCGCCGAGCCCCTGGGGATCCCGTGTGCTCCGACCGTTCGAAATGTAGAAGGGCCCCTCGTCGAAGACGAACGAACTTGGGTCGGCCGATGCGAGGATCCGCATCGGCCAGCAAGCGTCCATGCCGACGAACCCGTACGGGATCCAACCATCTGCGACGCCCGGGAAGGTGACCCCCTCGTATGGAAACCGGGTTGCAGGGCCGGCGTATGCGAGAAGCCTCCTCGCCGTGGGCCGGTACAGGCGGCCGGTCCACAAGTAGGGGTCGGGAATCCCCACCCCGTTGCTCGCCGCTATCGTGAGACAGATCCCGGTGTTGCCGAGAATCGGTACGTCGTACCCATCCACGGCGCGGCCCAGCCGATCCAACACCGGCCGGCAGACCCACTCGCACGGCTCTCCATAGGAAGGGTCGCATCCGCGCGGCTCGTAGCCGCACTCCTCTCTCCAGAGCGGCGCCGCGACGCTGCACCGTCGCCCGGCGTCGCGCCGGAAGTCGAACACGAAGTTCAGGTTCTCGCGGAACACGGCCACGATATCATCGAGGTCCTCGTTCCGGGACGTGAAAGTCCGGACCTTCTCGGGGCGACAGGCGTAGTTCACGGCGAGGTCCCGGGGGCCGCCGACCGGCGGCGTCGGCCCGACGGTCACCCGCGGCGAGAAGTCAAGGACGCCGTGAAAGCAGGCCGTTTCCCCCCCCCCAGCAAGAGACATGCCAGGAACGAGCCCCCGCCCCACGAATGCAAGGACCGTCTCGACCATCTACTCCTCATGTTCCCCTCCCCTGTCGCGGCCCCGGGTCGTCCACCCATCGCCGCGCTTCGCCGAGGTTCCCTCGCCGTCCGTCAAGGCAGGCCGGATACAACGGAAACCAATGTGCTGGCCTCCGATCGTGCCGGGGGTCGTCTCACGGCGGGTCAGCAGACCCGCGCCAAAGAACGATCCGCCTCGGAGAATCACGTTCCAGTCGAGCCGCGGTTGCGTCGGGTCGCAGGGGACGCGCGGATCGACGCAGCCGCCCGGGCAGTCCGCATAGAGTGCCGCGCAATCACCGGTCAATTCGGCGACGTTGCCGATCATGTCGTCCACTCCGTACGGGCTCCGCCCGGCGGGGCGCGCGCCGACCCGGTCGGTGTCGTTCGGACATGACTCGCCGATGTACCTTGCGTAGTTCGCCTCGGCACAGGTGTACCGGTAGTCATCGAGCGGCGGCCAGTCCCACGGCACCACCCGCTCGTCCTGCTCGTCGCACGTCTCCGGCGCGACGACTTCGCAGCCCCCGCGGGCCGCCTTCTCCCATTCCGCCTCCGTGGGAAGGCGCTTCCCCTCGTACGCGCAGTACTCCTCCGCCATGGCCAAGATGAAGTTCACAGCCGGGTAGTCCTCGAACGCCGGATCTCTGAGGTATGAGGACCTCGTGAACGAGCGCTCGTGGAATCCCGTCCTGCAGCGCCCCTGCCGCTCGCATCGCTTGAACCTGCGGTTCGTCACCTCGTAGCGGTCGATGAAGTATCCCGACAGCGTCACCACCCGTTCGGGCCGGGCGCGTTCGTCCTCTTCGAGGCCCATCACGAACGGCCCGGCCGGGACGAACATCTCCTCGTAGTCGAGATCGCAACGGGCGTCCACGCACGAGGCGTAGCGGCCGTCGGGCGTCGCGCACTGGGTGAAGTCCGCCAGCGGCGTGCCGCCGACGCACCGGCCGCGCTCGGGGTGGCACCGCTCCTCGCCGTTGCACGGCTCCCCGTCGTCGCACTCGTCGTCGGTCCGGCACGCGTTGCCGAGCGTCTCGGCCGGGTTGAGCGGCAGGTCGGCGGCGTCGCCGAGCAGGTTCGTGCCCTCGCAGTCGCATCCGCCGAAGCCCGCCGCCCAGCCGGCAAGGAGCGCGCAGAACGACGCCGCCCGACCCCTCATTCGGCTCGATCCTCTGCCTCATGGTAAGGGTGACCCCGCGCGGCACGGAATGCAAAAGGGGAGGCCGTCGCCGGCAAGCGGATCGCGCGGCTAGGGCCGGGTGCCCGCCGCCGCTCCCGCCTCGAGCCGCAGCGTGTCGAGCACCCGGCGCAGGCCGTCGTTGGCGAGCGGGACCGCACAGTCGGGTTCGCCCTGGGTACCGACTCCGGCCAGCACCAGCAGTCCCGGCGGACCGCCGTCCGGTCCCGCGGGGACGGCGATGGCGCACCAGCCGGTACGAGCCATCGCATGCGCGGTGACCAGCGGCAGCGCCGGATGCTCCGCGCCGGCGAGCGCGACGCGGGTCGGCGTTCCGAACACCAGCGGCTGCGCCCCCGGCCGGTTGAAGCGCTCGTGCAGCAGCGGTTCGAGCGCCGCGCCGTCGGCCGGCAGTTCCGGGAGGGTCTGGATGCGCACGAGCTGCGGACCGCCCGGAGGACCGCTGACGGTGACGTAGGTGTTGCTGTCCGGGAACCGGTGGGCCGCCAGCGGCGTGCCGGCGGTGTCGAGTGAGAAGGCCGCCGGGGGCAGACCGTACGCCTCTGCTTCCGCGGGCGTGATGCGGACCAGCGTCGCCGGCGCGGCGGCGCCGGAATCCTCCGCAGGTGCGGACGCGTCCGACGCCGGACCGCCGGTGCCGGAATCGACCGCCGAGGCGGGGACGTCCGACGCCGGACCCTCGGTGCCGGACTCCCCCGAGTCGGGGTGGGCGTCGCCCGTATCGATCGGAGACGACGTCGCCGGCGTCCCTGTCGTCCGGCACGCCCAGCCGAGCAGCAGCAGCAGCGGCAGCAGGATCGTCCTCCGCATCGTCCGACCTCCTTGCACGACCCGGATGTTACCGCGGATGCCGGGCGGAACGGAACATCCTTGGCCCGGCGCAATGTCCCCGGCCATGGGAACCCCGGGCGCCCTTGCCTCGCACCGCCGCGCCGCCTACCCTTCCCTGCGGGGCCGACGCGACGCGCGGCGCCCCGGGGAGGAAGTCGCGATGAAAGGCAAGCACGAGCACAAGCACGAACACGAGCATCCGCACGAACACCGCCACGAACACGAGCACCGCCACGGCGGAACGACGCACTCGCATCCGCACGAACATGAGCACGCCCATCGGCACGAGCATGTCCACAGCCACGAGCACGATCACCCGGGCGACCCCGGCGACCACTCGCACGAGCACGCCGAAGATCACGGGAGCCACGACCACGACCATCCGGACCACGGGCGCGAGCCGCACGAGCACGAGCACTGAGCGGGGCGCCGCGAGCCTTCCGGCGGCAACCGGCAGGCGGAAGCCGGGGTGACGCCGCGGCCGGCGGCAGGGGTTCCGAGCCGGACGCGACCCGAGCCGCCGGAAGGGGCGCCCGGCGCGCTTCCCCCGGCACGCCGCTCGCCCGGGATCGCGATCCGTCCTCCGATCACCGCACGTCCGCGGAGGCTCACTTCCCAAAAAAAAACGCCGCTCGGCCGGGATCGCGATCCGTCCTCCGATCACCGCACCTCCGTCGACGTTCGCTTCCCCCCGTGGCGCCGTTCGGCGGGGATCGGAGCCGGGGGGACGTCGGGGCCGGTGGCGGGCCACGGGTCGGCGCCGAAGAACGCGGGCTTCGTCGCGTGGTACAGCGACGGCGGCAGTTCGCGCGAGGGGACGGCGGGGTCCCAGGACACGACGCCCCCCTGGCGGTTGCCGTGGACCAGCGTCTCCTCCACGTTCTCCTCGATCGTCAGCACGTTGCGCCCGTCGCCCAGTTCGTTGCCGACGACGTTCTGGCGGTGGGACCAGTCGAGCACATCGATCCCCTCCGACTGGACCCGGTTCCGGAACAGGGTGTTGCCGGGGCCGCAGGGACCCCAGTAGTCGGCGACATCGACCTCCTGCACCACGTTCCCCTCGAAGAGGTTCATGCTCGGATAGTGCCCGTGCATCGAGATGTCGCACGGGGTCCAGCTTCCGTCGTCGGCGAAGGGGTCGATCGAGTAGTTGTAGCCGAAGACGTTGGCCGTCGCGCCGACCTGGACCATCATCGAGTGCCGCAGGTGGACGAAGATGTTGTTCTCCACCAGCGCGCCCGTGACGTGCAGGCCGAGGGTCACGCCGTAGCCGTGGCCGCCGCCGCCGTAGTTCCAGGAATGGTGCAGGTAGCTGTCGCGGACCTCGCACCACAGCGCCGACTCCATTCCGACGTGGGCCGTGGAGGTGTTCTCGCTCTCGACGTCGCGCATCCAGCAGCCGGCGGCGTTCTTCATCAGCACGGTGCCGGCGTCGTGACCTTCGAGGCGCGAGAGGTGCAGCCCCTGCAAGCCGGCGCCCTCGACCAGCCCCAGCGGCCGGAGCACGGGGTTCATCGCCGGGTTGTAGTCGATCGTCACCGGCGGCTCGACCGCGACCGTCGTGCCGGCCGTCGCCGTCACACGGAACATCTGTCCGACGGCGCCCTCGGGGACCCACGACGCGGAGCGCCAGGTGTTCTCGGGGTCCATCACCGCCCAGTCGTTGTCCTGGCGCAGTTCGGCGTATCGGCCGGGGGTGAAGCCGGAGGCGTCGGCGACCTCGAGCGACGTCGAGCCCTTGGTCGCGCCGCCGGTCACGGCGACGTAGTCGCCGCGGCGATAGGTCACGATCGCGATGCCGACCTCGGGGCCGTCGAAGATCAGGCGACTGGCGGCCGGGCCCTCGCCGCACAGCACGACGCCGTGATCGATCGTCAGGCCGGTGCGCAGCAGGTAGCGGCCGGACGGCACGCGAACCGCGGTGCCGTCGGGGGCCGCGTCGATCGCCGCCTGGAACGCGGCGGCGTCGTCGGTGGTCCCGTCGCCGACGGCGCCGAACGCCCGCACGCTCGGCGCGTCCGCCGGACACGCCGCCTCGGGCTCGGGAATCCCGCCCGGCGCGCCCGGCCGCCAATCGATCCGCCGGTCGGCCGGGATCGGCACCGGCACGTCCGGCACGTCGGGGTCGGCATCGGCATCCGCGTCCGCGGCAGCCTCGGCGTCCGCGTCGATTTCGGCGTCCGCGTCGGCGCCGCCCTCGGTCCCTTCCGCCCCGTCGGTCGCGTCGGCGCCGTCCGGCGCGGCGGCGTCGTCGCCGCAGGCGCCCGCGAGCGCCAGGCACGCCGCCCACAGGGTCGTCCATCTCCGGTTCATCTCCGCCTCCCCTCCGCGGCGCAGGGCGCGGCGCCCGCGCCGCCGTTCTTCCCCCCTCGACATTCCGCACCTCGCGTCTTCGCGGGCGGGCCCGTCCGTCCGGCGTCCACCTCCCCTAGAACGGGCTGCCGAGCACGACGTAGAAGTCGTGGCCGCCGGGGTCCATGAAGCCATAGCCGTAGCCGATGCGGAGGTTGAACTCGAGGTACCAGCCGATCGACAGGCCGAGGAACAGCTCGGCGCCGGCGCCGACCTTGACGTCGTTCCAGGTCATCTCCCGCCACGAGGCGGCGCCGACGTCGCAGAAGGCGGTGACGGTGACGCGGCGGAAGAAGGCCGGCAGCGCCCACAGGCCCCAATCGATGTCCCACACCGGGAGGCGGTATTCGAAGTTGAGCTGCGCGTAGCGCGAGCCGTAGATCGAGTACGGTTCGTAGCCGCGCAGCGGCGTCGCCCCCATCGCCTCGCCGTAGAAGATCCCGCGAAAGAAGTCCTGCTCGGGGAAGCCGCCGAGGAAGAAGATCCCGCGGGAGCGGAAGTTCGAGCGGCCCATGCCGCCGGCGAGGCGGGCGGCGACGGTGTGCGAGCGGGCGTAGGGCAGGTGCGCGTAGCCGGTCGCCCCCGCGCGCACCTCGAGCACCTCGAAGTCGCTGCCGAACGCCGGGTGCGAGAGGTGCACGTCGGTGCCGAACCCGACGCCGTAGCTGGCGCCGGCGGTGTAGGTGCCGCCGCGGATGTTGGAGAAGTACCAGGACAGCGTGAAGCCCGACAGCAGGCCGACGTCGGGGAAGACGGGGCCGACGTGGTTGGGGTCGAGCGGGAATTCGAATTCGCCGCCGTCGGGCTCGGAGTACTCGAGGCGGTAGCCCAGCGTGTACCACTGGCCCCAGTCGCCGTGGACGAACGGCACGGAGATCTCGGCCCGTGCGCCGTAGTTGCGCTGCAACCACGGCGCCTTGTCCCCATTGATCCGCAGGTCCTCCCGCGGCCGGCTGTTGTACCAGTGGCCGAGGCCGAGGGACGGGTACCAGCCGTGGTAACCGTAGCCGAGGCCGTAGCCGAGGTCGCCGTCGTACAGGCCGACGTCCACGGCGGCGCTCAGGGCGTGGTAGCCGGCGACGTCGCCGCCCAGCGCGGAGAGGGTCAGGAACGGCTGCTCGCCGCCGGTGTTCGCCTCGACCCACCAGGCCCGCGGCGCCGCGGTCTGCCACGGGTCGTACGGGCGGGACCGCGGAGCGCCGGGGGCCGGATCCTCCGCGGGCTCCACCGTGCCGCGCAGCCCTTCGACCTCGGTCGGCGCCGACGCCTCGACCTCGACCCAGGCGTCCGGGTCGAGGTCGAGGGTGCGCAGGTCGTAGCCGCTCGACACGAACCCGACGAAGGCGAGCTTCGTGCCGTCGGGCGAGACATCGGGCTGGAAGGCTCCGCCGAGCGCGTTGGTCACGCGCCAGGTGCGGCCGGACTCGAGTTCCATCGCGTAGACGTTGGCGATGCCGGTCCGGTCCGCGCTGAAGAACAGGCGGCGGCCGTCGGGCGAGAAGACGGGGCTGGAGTCGTAGGCGTCGTCGTCGGTCAGCCGTCGCAGCCGTTTCGTCTCGGGTTCGAACAGGAAGAGGTCGCGCCGGCCGCCGGGCAGCCAGGCGGCGAAGGCGATCGTCCGGCCGTCGGGGCTCCAGCGCGGGGTGAAGATTTGCGACTCCTCGTCGCCGGAGAGGACGATTTCGACGCCGGTGCCGTCGGGGCGCAGGGTGGCGAGGAACGAGCCGCCGTGGGCGGAGAGGACGCAGGCGATCCGGTCGCCGCCCGGCCGGAGGTCGGGCTCCCGCGCCCGGAGCCCTTCGGTCAGGCGGACCTCCTCGCCGTCCGGCCTCTGGGCGAACAGGTCGTAGTAGCCGTAGAAGCCGCGGTAGATCTCGGCGCGGTGATAGACGAACGACCGGCCGTCGGGGGCCCAGCTCAGCGCGGCCTGTCCGGGCACGATGCGCAGCCGTTCGCGCCGGCCGGTTTCCAGGTCGAGCGTCTGGAGGGCGGGCGGGTCGTAGCCGTCGTAGGCGAAGAAGCCGATCCGCCGGCCGTCGGGGGAGAAGCGCGGCGCACGCACCGTCTCGGCGTCGGTCACCACGCGCGTTCCCTCCACGAGTCCTTCGGCCCGCAGCGCCTCCGCCTGCGCCGCGAAGCGCGCGGTCAGTTCCGCCGTCATCCCGTCCCACAACTGGAGCAGGTCCTCGCCGGTGGCCTCGTGGAACGTCCGGCTGATCCCGAACGGCAGGAGGTCGCTCCCGTAGTCGTCGGCGATCTCGGCGAACACCGCTTCGCCGTGCCGCCGGGCGACGTAGTCGAAGAAGTAGCCGCCGTACAGGTACGAGATCTCGCCGTGGGGGAAGCGGCGCGGCACGTGGATCGCCTCGGACAGCGTCAGCAGCTCGCCGTCCAGGGCGGCGATGCGCAGGTACATCTCCCAGAGGGTGCTGCCGATGCGGCCCGCGCGGCGTCCCCGCTCCCGCCGTCCCCGCGATTCCTGGAACGTGGTGTACGCCTCGAGGATGAAGTACGGCGACATGTGGTTGGGGGCCCAGGTCTTGCCGAAGATCGCGTTCACCACGCTCGCCAGCCCGCCGATGTTGTCCAGGTGCAGGAGGTGCGTGTACTCGTGCGTCACGAGCAGGTCGAGCCAGTCGTCGTATTCCTGGAGCGGCGAGAAGTCGAACGGCGGCATGGCGTAGAAGCGCAGGACGTTGGCGGGGAGGACCTGGGTCGAGCCGTTGGCGCTGTCGGTGTCGTCCGTCACGACCACCTCGGCGATTTCCGTCGGCTCGTAGTCGAGCAGCGGGACGAGGATGCGGTGGGCCGCCTCGAGTTTCCGGGCGATGCGGCGCGCGATGCGTTCGAGATGGTCCGGGAAGTTGACGCGGAAGTGCGGGGTCTCGAACGTGCGCCACTCCAGTTCGGGGTCGCCGGCCTGCGCCGGGACGGCGGCCAGCAGGCAGGTTGCGGCGAGGGCGACGACCGGCGCGAGGACGGGGCCACGACCGGGCCTCCGGCGCGTCCGTCCCCGGGCCGACGCGTGTCCGCGCACGCCGGGCAAGGTAGTGGATCGAACCCCCGGTTGCAATGCGGGGCCCGGGCTGGTAGGAACCCGCACCGCAGGAGGCGCCGTTGATCGCGTACGTCATTCAGTGGGGCTGGCTCAAGATTGGATCGTACGGGGTGATGATGGCGCTGGGGTTCCTCGTCGCCTGGTACCTGTTCCGTCTCGAACTCCGCCGCAAGGGGATGGACACCGACATCGCCTCCCGGATCACGTTCAACGCGGCGATCTGGGGGGTGATCGGCGCCCGGCTGCTGTCGATCCTCGAGGAGCCGTCGCACGTGGTCGAGAATCCGCTCCGGACGATCCTGCTCGAGGGCGGCCTGACGTGGTACGGGGGGTTGGCCGCGGGGGCGGCCGCGACCGTCTACACCATCTGGAAGGCCAAGGCGTCGTACCTGCGCGTGATCGACGCGATGAGTCCGGCGGCGATGGTCGGCTACTGTTTCGGTCGGGGCGGGTGCCTGATCTCGGGCGACGGCTGCTACGGCATCGCCACCGACCTGCCGTGGGGCATGCAGTTCCCGAAGCTGGTGGAGACGCCCGGGTTCCACTGCATGCAGTCGGGCGCCATCGCGCACTGGCCGCCGGTCGATCCCTCGACCTGCACCGACCTCTCCGACCTCTCGACCTGCCTGCGCTATCCGCCCGACGTGCGCGTGCATCCGACGCCGTTGTACGAGATTCTCGCCGGGCTGCTGCTGTTCGCCCTGATGTGGTCGCTGCGCAAGCGGATCCAGCGCACCGGAGTGATGCTCGGGCTGTTCCTGGTGCTGCAGGCGATCCCCCGCTTCCTGGTGGAGTTCATCCGCCTCAACCCGCGCTACGCGGGGTTGTCGCTGTCGCAGTGGTTGTCGATCGGCATGTTGATCGGCGGGCTCGGTCTGTTCTGGCGGGCGCGCCACCTGCCGCTGGAGACGGCGGAGGCGCCGGCCGAGGCCGAGCCGAAGAGCCGCCGCCGGCGACGACACAGGTAGCGCCCCGCGCGTTGCGACGACGGCCGTTCTTCCGGGGGGATGAGCGGTTGCCGCGGAGGGAGCGCCGGTGGGACCGCGGTGCGGTCCCGGCCTACGGCAGGTTGGTCATCGTCCGGGCCTGTTCCGGCGCCGCGATCTCGCGCGCGGGAACCATCTGTTCGATCACGGCCAGCGCCCGGCGGGCGTTGATCTCCTCCGGTTGGCCCGGCACGTAGGGCAGCACCCAGCGGAAGTAGGTCGCCGCCTGGGGCAGCATGCGGCGGGAGCGGAGCAGGTCGGCCAGCCGGTAGACGGCTTCCCAGTACCAGCGTACGGTGAGCCGTGCGTCGGGTTGCTGCCGCGCGCGGCGCAACTCGTCCTCCAGGGCCACGCCGGCCCGGATCGCCCGACGATAGGCCGCCGCCGCGGCCTCCGGCTCGGTTTCTTCGAGCAGCTTGCCGAGCTGCGTGCAGACGAGCCCGACCTGCTCCGGCGCGAGGTCGCCGCCCTGGTCTTGCAGCTCGAGGGCCCGGCGCAGGTGGGTGATCGCGGCGGCCGGGTCGTTGCCCAGCTCCTGGTAGTAGCGGCCCAGCGAAGCGTGCACCGCGGCGCTGGACGGCCGGAGCTCCACCGCGCGCTGGAGCAGGGCCTGCGGGTTGTCCTCGCGGTCGGCGATGCGCAGGCGGGTGTAGATCTCCCCCAGTCTCCAGAACGCCTCCCACGACTCGTTGTCGAGCATCTTGGCCTGCTTGTAGCGGGCGATCGCCTCCGGCTGGTTGCCTTCGATCTCGTAGAGCCGCCCGAGGAACAGATGGTACGAGGCCACCGGCGTCACGGTGCGCTCGATCGCCCGCACCAGGTACGGCTTCGCCTCGGCATAGTGTCCCTGCTCGAACAGCACCCGCCCGAGGAAATGGTTGGCGTCCGGGGCGTCCTGGTCGCGGGCCAGCACGGTTTCCAGTTTCTCCTTGGCCAGGTCGTACTGCCCGGCGAAGTACGCCGACACGCCGACCTGCAACAGGAGCTCGGGGTTCTCCGGGTCCTCCTCCAGCCGCTTGAGATACGCCGGCAGGCGCTCGACCAGCAGCTCGGGGGTGTACGTGAGTTGGACCTGCATCATGAACAGGCCGGGGTAGTTCTCGTCCTGCGCGTAGATCCGCTCGAAGACCTCCCGGGCGCGGTCGATCTGCCGCCGGTCGCGGTACAGCAGTCCCAGGTAGAACATCGGGTCGAGCGGCATGGCGAGGAGGTCGCCGGCGGCGCGCTCCACGCCGGACAGGACCTCCAGCGCCTCGTCGAACGCCGCCTCGCGGCGGCTGGCCAGGGCGAACCGCGCCAGCGCCACGCCGTAGGCCGCATCGAGCGCGACGGGACGGGCCAGCAAGGCCCGGCCCTCGTCGTGCGCCGTCCGGGCCCGGCCGAGCAGTTCGGCCGGCTCGGCGCCGAAGTTCGGATCGCTCGCGGTGATCTCGCCGCTCTGCCGCAGCATCGCCACACGGCCGTACAGATCCGCCAGCCGGGAGTAGACCTGCTGCACCAGATCGTCGTCGACCGGCGGGGCGGGCGGCGCCGGCGAGCCATCCGTGCCCGCTTCCGCCGTCGCGCATCCCTCTCCCGCGCAGGGCGCCGCCACGCCGCGGCTCGCCCGCACCTGGTCGCGCGCCGCGAGATAGTGGAATTCCGCCTTCGGCCAGTCCTGGTAGGCCAGGTTCAGATCGCCCCGGCCCAGCGCGACCCGGATGTCGCCGGGCAGCAGCGTCTCGATCTGCTCCAGCAGCTTCTCGGCGCGCGCCAGCCGTTCCGTCGTCTTGAGCCGCAACACCGCTTCGAACTGCAACAGCAGGTATTCGGGGTTCCCGGGTTCCTGGCCCGCCGCCCGCTCGAACGCGCCGATCGCCTTGGAGACGTCGCCGTCCAGCAGCGCGATGCGGCCCATGCCGGCCATCGCCGCCGCCGACGTCGGATTGCGCTCCAGCGCCCGGTCGAACGCCTGGCGCGCCAGCTCGCGGAACTTGCGCAGCACCTGACTGCGCTTGGTCGGCACGAGCCAGTTGAGCGCCGGCACCTGGCACAACCGGTCGAATCGCTCGGTCGTCAGGTAGTACGGGTCCTGCAACCGCAGAAGCTGGTTCCCGGCGGCGACGTACTGCTCGAGCGTCACCTCGGCGAGCAGCCGGTCCGGCTGCGCCAAGAACCGCTCGTCGACCGCCGGCATGTCGCCCCACATCTCCGGCCCGGCGTCCGCACCCGCCTCGACCGGCGCCACGCCGGCGTCGACCGCCGCGTCCGCCGCGGGGCCGACCGTCACGGGCACCGCAGTCGCGACATTCTCCTGCCCCCCGCCCGCGATCAGCTTCATCGCGAACCAACCGTAGCCCAGGACGAACGGCACGACGGCCCACGCCGCTCCGAGCAACACCAGCAGCAACAGCACGGCCACCCGCGACGTCGAATCCCGCGTCTTCTTCCGCGCCGCCTCGGCCGGCGGCGCCTTCACCGGGGGCGACGGCGGCGCCGCCGGAACTCGCGCCGTGTCCAGGTCGAGCGACATTTCCGTGCCCGCCCGGTCGGCGCCGGCCCGCGGCCCCGCAGGCTCCTCCAGCGCCGGCGCGCCCGACGGCTCGCCGAGGTCCAGCTCGCCGAACGCCGTGCCCCCCTGCACGCCCGTCGCCACCGGCGCCGACGGCCCCGGCGGCGGCGGCGCGACCAACGGCGGATGCTCCGCCGCCGCGTCGGGAACCGCCGGCGGGGGCGACAGCGAGATTCCGCCGGAGCCACCGGCAACCCCCGTCCCCGCAACCGGAAGATCGAGGCCCGCGAACGGATCGGTCTGCAGCCGCGGAACCTCGGTCGACCCCGGACCCCGCGCCACCGGCAGGTCCAGGCTGGCAAACGGATCGGGCACCGCCGTGGGCAAATCCGTCATTCCCGGAGCCCGCGCCGCCGGAAGATCCGTCACCCCCGGAACCCGCGCCGCCGGAAGATCCGTCACCCCCGGAACCCGCGCCGCCGGAAGATCCGTCACCCCGGCAGCCAACGGGGCCGGCAGATCTGTCACCCCGGCAGCCAACGGCGGCGCCGGTGGCGGGAACAGGCCGGCAAACGGGTCTTCGTCCGAAGCGCCGGTCGCACCACGGCCGGTCGCAGGCGCCGGAAGGTCCGCGAACGGAGCACCCGCCTTCGACGAAGGCGCCGGAAGATCCGCGAACGGAGCACCCGCCTTCGACGAAGGCGCCGGAAGATCCGCGAACGGAGCACCCGCCTTCGACGAAGGCGCCGGAAGGTCCGCGAACGGGGTACCCGCCTTCGATGCGGGCGCTGGAAGATCCGCGTGTACGATACTGCCCTTCGAAGGGGTGGGGGGAGTGAGCGGTGCGCCCGACCCGGCGGCCCCCGGCGGGCGCGGTGCGAACCCCACCGCAAACCCCTGCATGGTGCTCTTGGCGGCCGGAGGCTTGCCGGCGGCGGCGGGCGGCGGCGGGAACGGGGCGGGCGGTGGCGGGCTCTGCGCCGGTGGGGGGGCGACGTGGTGTGTCGCCGGAGCGGGCGCCGGTTCGGCGGCGCTCGCCGCCGGGGGCGTCACGTGAAGGGTGGTCTGGCAGGCGGTGCAGCGCATCCGGATCCCTTTCGGGGGAATCCGGTGGTCGTCGATCGTGTATTCCTTCTGACACCCCGGGCAGTTGACTTTCATCGGAACCTCGTCTTGCCGGTTTATACCCGACCCGTCCGCGAAAGGGTAGACTGGGCGCGGCGGAGATGGGGGGCTGCGGGAGGCTGCCGGTTCGATGTCCGTGGAGTTTCACGTTCGGCCCCGCGCTCGCGGTTCGAGGTCGTTCACCTTCGTGACCGACCTGGACCGGATCCTGGTGGGTCGCGGCGAGGTCTGCGACGTGCGGCTGCCGCATCCGTACATTTCGTTCCATCATGCGACGATCCAGCGCGCGCCGGGCGGTTGGGAGATCACCGACCACGGCAGCACCAACGGGACTTGGGTGCGCGGGCGGCGGGTGCACGCCGGGGAGTCGGTGCGTCTGCAGAGCGGCGACCGGGTGGCGCTGCCCGGGTTTCTGCTGGACGTGAAGTTCTCGCCCGGGACATCGGCCGGGCGCACCGCGGACCCGGAGGCGGTGGGGTGCGAGATCTACCGCGCGTTGCTGCGTCCGGACCTGCAGGACCAGGAGCCGCGTCTCGAGATCGACGCCGGGCCGCTCGCCGGCCGCATCCTGACGCTGGCGCCGCGCGAGGCGCCGTACCTGGTGGGGCGCGAGCCGTCGTGCGACTGGGAGATTCCGGACCGCGAGGCGTCGCGGGAGCACCTGGCGGTGTTCGCCGACGGCCGGACGGTCCGGGCCGTGGACCACGGGAGCAAGAACGGGATCCGGGTCAACGGGCGCGTGGTGCGCGAGGCGGTGCTGGCGGACGGCGACACGTTGGAGGTGGGCCGGACGGTGCTGGTGTTCCGCGATCCGCGCGGGGCGATCCTGACGCAGCTGTCCCGGGACACGGCGGAGCCGACGCACCTGATCGATTCGTTCGAGGAGGTGGAGCGGGGGGACGAGTCGTCGCAGAGCAGCGTGCCGCCGCCGCCTTCGTCGTCATCCGCTCCTCCGGACGGCGGCCCGGCGCCGGGTGCCGGGGTCCGGCCTCCCGCCGACCTGCACCTCGCACCGCCGACCGCCGCGCCGGCGGCCGCGGGGCCGACGCCGGTCCGGGACGTGTCCGACCTCCTGACCAGCGGATCCGCGCCCCCCGCCGTGGCGCGGCGGGAGGCGCGGGTCGGCAAGGCCCCCGACGGCACCGACTCGCTGATCGTCGCCCTGGGCATCGTGGTGTTCGTCGTCTGCCTGATCGCGATCTACTGGCTGCTGCGCTGAGCGGGGGTTGCCGGGGCGCCGGCCGGGGCGCCGGGTTCCCTGGCGGCCGCTCAGGCGTTGGTGTCCTCGGTCACGTGGGAGGTCGGGGCGACCGGCGGGTCGGTCTCGGACCACTGCTCGACCCGGTTCCGGCCGTTGCGCTTGGCCCGGTACAGGGCCGCGTCGGCGGCGGCGAGCAGCGCGACCCGCGAAACCGGGACGCCATCGACGAAGGTCGCGGTGCCGACCGAGATCGTGATGCGTAGCGCACCGTCCGGGTCCGAGGACAGCGGGATGAGGAGCGACTCGATCGTGGACCGGACCCGCTCGGCGATCGTCCGGGCGGCCGCCTTGTCGATCCCCCGGGCCAGGATCACGAACTCCTCGCCGCCGTACCGCGCCAGCAGGTCCTCCGTCCGCAGCATGCGGGCCAGCGTACGGGCCACCACCTTGAGCACGTGATCGCCGGTCTGGTGGCCGTGCGTGTCGTTGACCTGCTTGAAGTGGTCGAGGTCGATCATCAGCACGCTGAGCGGGAGGCGGTGACGGGCGGCGAAGGCGAACTCCGCCAGGAACTGCTCGTCGAAGTACTTGCGGTTGTTGACCCGCGTCAGGGCGTCGTGCGTCGCCGAGACGTACATCTGCTCCGCGAACCGGAGTTCGGTGGCGTCGGTGAGCGAGAACTTGATGATCGTGGTGCGGCCGAGCTGGATCTTGTCGCCGTCGCGCAGCAGCCGTCGTTCGATGCGGTGGTTCTCCACGAAGGTGCCGTTCGTCGAGTCGAGGTCCTCGAGCCAGACGTCGCCGGTCGCGTCGAGCAGCACGCGGGCGTGCTTGCGGGAGACGCCGGTGTCCTGGATCTGCACCTCGCAGGTTTCCCCGCGGCCGAGGTAGGTGGTGGGCCGGTCGAGGCGGTAGTACTTCCCGACGTTGTTGCCGGCGATCACGATCAGGTGGGGGTGCAGCGCATCCCCCGCGCCGGCGGCCTCGCCGGCCCGCCGGGACAGCTCTTCGAGGTTCGTGACGACCGTCGCGTCGTCCGGCACCTTGCCCAGGTCGCTGTCGCCGTCGAGGCTGGGGCGACGGCCGCCCGCCCCGCGCCGTCCGGGTCCGCCGCGCTCGTCGTCACCGCCGCTGTGCATCACCCCTCCCTCCCGCTCCGCCTCAGCCGGTCGCCTCGGCGCACGTCCGATTCCGTCCTTCCGATCTCGCCCGGGACAGCAGCCGGTCCGCCGCGTCCAGCAGTCCGCGTTCGGTCAATGCCGTGCTGCCTCGGAAGGTCGCCGCGCCGATCGTCACCGTCACCGAGACCTCGCCCTCCCCGGCATCGATCCGCAACCGCTCGGCCGACGAGCGGATCCGCTCGGCCAGCACCATCACCCCCGGCGGCGGGATTTCCCGCACCAGCACCGCGAAGGTCTCGTCCGCGAAACGCGCCAGCACGTCCTCGGACCGGACCTGCCCGCGCATCCGCAGCGCCAGCTCCGCCAGCAGGCGATCGCCCAGCGGCCGGCCGCGGACCTGGACCAGTTCCGGGAGCCGGTCGACCTCGATCAGGAGCAGCGCGACGAACGAGCGATGGCGGCGGGCGTAGGCCACCTCGGCCTGCAGCCGATCTTCGAGATAGCGCCGGTTGTACAGCCGCGTCAGCGGGTCCCGCACCGACATCTCGTAGATTCGCGCCTGCTGCTCCGAGTCGATCTCGGCCTGCCGTACGAACTTGAGCACGGTGTGCCCGAGCAGAATCCGGTCGCCCTCCTGCAGCACGCGTCGTTCGACCGGCTCCCCGTTGACCGAGGTCCCGTTGGTGCTGCCCAGGTCCTCCAGCCGCCAGGCGCCGTCCGGCTGGGCGACCAGCCGTGCGTGCCGCCGCGAGACCCCGTCGTCCCCCAGGCGCACGTCGCATCCCGGGTCCCGCCCGAAGGTCAGCTCCGAGATGTCCAGCGGCACCAGCGTGCCGACCGCCGAGCCGCTCAGCACGACCAGCAGCGAACGCCGGCCCCGGGTCCGGCGGAGTTCCTCCTCCAGCCGGCCGGTGTCGACCTCGGTCGGGGTCAGCGGAGGCGTGTCGTGCTGCGATCGGTCCGCCGTCACCGTCGGTCCTCCCGGGCCCGCGGGGCGGACGCATCATAGCCCGAGTCGGCTCGGGGCTCCAAGCCAGCGTTGCTTTCCCGTCGCCGGCGGCTATCATCGCCCCGCCATGGACACTCGCCAACACGGTTCGACCCACGTCGTGCGGCTCGATCGCGGCGAACCCGTGATCGCCTCGCTGAGCGCGTACCTCGGCCGCGCCCGCATTCTCGGCGGCGCGGTGGTCGGCCTCGGCGCCGTCGCCGACGCCGAGATTGGCTGCTACGACCCGGAGCGCCGGGAGTACGACCGCCGGCGCATCCCCGAGACGCGCGAGCTGCTGTCGTTCGTCGGCACGATCTCGCGGCTCGACGGCCGGCCGTTCCTGCACGCCCACGTCGTGCTCGGCGCTCCCGACCACTCGGTCCTGGGCGGGCATCTGTTCGAGGCGCGCGTGGCGATCACGGGGGAGTTCGTGATCCAGGCCGCCGCGATCGCCTCCGAGCGGCAGTACGACGAGGACACCGGGCTCAAGCTGCTGCGGTTCACCGCCCCCGCCCGGCCGCGGCCGTCGCGCCCCCGGGCGGCGCCGCGCCGGCGGAGTCCGTGATGAGCGAAGAGCGCCTGCCGGTCGCTCCTGCCGACCTGCGGATCTTCTTCGAGCCGCGGAACGTTGCCGTCGTCGGCGCCTCGGCCAACCCCACCAAGTGGGGCTACTACATCTTCCACAACGCCGCGGCCGGCGGTTTCCGCGGTCGTCTGTTCCCGGTCAACCGCTCCGGCGGCACGCTGTTCGGGCATCCCGTGCTGCGGACGGTCGAGGACCTGCCGCAGGGCGAGGTCGACCTGGCGGTCGTCGTCGTGCCTCCCGACCAGGTTCCCGGGTGCGTCGAGGGGCTGGCCGACCGGGGGGTGCGCGCGGTCTACGTGGTGACCGGCGGCTATTCGGAGACGGGCGCGGCGGGCGCCGCGCGGGAACGCGAGCTGGCCGCGCTGGCCACCCGCCGCGGCCTGCTGCTCGCCGGGCCCAACGGCCAGGGCCTGCTGTCCAACCCCGTCGGGCTCAGCCCGCAGATGGCCTTCGCCCGGCCGCCCCGCGGCGGCCTGTCGATGATCACGCAGAGCGGCAACATCGGTGCGACGCTCATGCACTACGCCCATGTCGGCGGCGTGGGCTTCTGCCGGTTGATCTCGGTGGGCAACAGCGCGTTGCTGGGGGTCGAGGAGTTCCTCGCCTTCCTGGCGGAGGACGAGGGGACGACGGCGGTGGCGCTGTACGTGGAGGGGGTGCGGGACGGCCGGCGGTTCATCGACGCGCTGCGCGCCGCCGCGCTGCGCAAGCCGGTGGTGCTGCTCAAGGGCGGCCGCACCCCGGGCGGCGCCGCCGCCGCGCTGTCGCACACCGGTGCGCTGGCCGGCAACGCCGACCTCTTCGGCCGCCTGGTCGAGCAGCTCGGCGCCGTCGTCGTCCCGTCGCTCGACCGCCTGTTCGACGTCGCCGCCGCGTTCGCCTCCACGGCGCCGGTCGCCGGCCCGCGCGTCGGCGTCGTCACCGTCGGCGGCGGCTGGGGCGTGGTGGCGGCCGACGCGATCCAGGAAGAAGGGCTCGAACTGCCCGACCTTCCGGCGTCGGTCGTCGCCGAGCTGGACGCGGTGCTGCCGGACCGCTGGAGTCGCCGCAATCCCGTCGACCTGGCGGGCGACATCGGCCCCGGCGCGATGCACCGCTGCGTGCAGGCCGTGGTCGAGTGCGGCGCGTACGACGCCGTGGTTCACCTCGGCGGCGGCCTCGTCGGTTTCGCCGGCGGGTTGATGCGCGAGTCGCCGCTCTACCCGGACCAGGGTCTGGACCTCGTGGTCGAGGAGGCCGCCCGGCGCGACCAGCGTCTCGGCGAGGCGCTGGCGCGGCTGGCGGGTCGGCCGTCCTGCCCGCTGCTGTTCGCCAGCGACGCCGCGGCCAGCCCGGGCGCCGCCCAGAACCCGGGCCTCGCCGCGCTGCGTGCCCGCGGCGCGCCGGTGTATCCGTCGCCCGAGCGGGCGGTGCGGGCGCTGGCGGCGCTGGTGCGCCGCGCCCGCGCGCAGGCGGTTTCCGACGAGGCGCCGCCGCGCGCGGCCGCGCCCCGGGCGATCGCCGCGGCGGCGGCGCGCATCGCCGCCGCGGCGGCCGCCGGCCGCGACCGGCTGGGGGAGCTCGAAGCGGCCGAATTGCTCGGCGCCTGCGGCGTGCCGTTCGCCGCGCACCGCGCGGCGGACGACCCGGCGGCGGCCGTCGCCGCCGCCCACTCCCTCGGGTATCCGGTCGTGCTCAAGGGGGCCGGCGGCGCGCTCGCCCACAAGTCGGACCGCGGCCTGGTGCTGCTCGGCCTGCGCGACGAGGCGGCGGTGCGGGCGGGCGCCGCGCGGCTGTTCGGGGAGGCGGGGGTGGAGCGGGTCGTCGTGGCCGCGCAGGTCGCCGGCCGCCGGGAGCTGCTGCTCGGCTGGGTGCGCGACGAGACCTTCGGCTCCGCCGGCCTCGTCGGTTTCGGCGGCGTGCTGACCGAGGCGGTGCGCGACATGGCGTTCGTGCTGCTGCCGGTCTCGGTCCCGCGGCTGCGGGCGGCGCTGGAGCGGCTCCGCTGCCGCGCGCTGTTCGGGTCGTTCCGCGGCGAGGCGCCGGCGGATCTCGCGATGCTGGCCCGGATCCTCAACGGGCTGTGGGAGCTGGGCGAGGTCGCCCCGGCCCTGCTCGCCGCGGACCTCAACCCCGTCGTGCTCGGTCCCGACGGACGCGCGACCGCGGTCGACGCGCTGCTCACGTTGCGGCCGGCCGCGGCCGGCGGGAGCTGAGCGGATGGCGCTGCGGGTCGACGCCCGCGACGTGCTCGACCCCAACGCGCGCACGCGCCGGGCGTTCCGGGGTCGAATCGTCGGCCGGTTCGTCCGCGCCGGGCCGAACGCCTGGGACGACTACGTCTACGAGTCGGAGGACGGCGGGCCGATCGATGTGCTGCCGGGCGTTCCGATCCAGGTCGAGAAGCTCGGGGCGGAGTTCCGGCTGCGGCGCGGCGGTCGCGTGGTGCGGGTGGCCTGGGAGGCGCCGCCGGAGGCGCGGGGCGCCGCGGAGAACGACGAGCGGGCGCTGCGGCGGCGGTTCCTCGAGGAGTGCGTGGACGGTTTCGCGGAGGCGGCGGGACCGGGACCGGCCGCGGTGATCGCCCGCAAGCTGCGCGGCTGAAGCGCCGTGGGCGGCGGCGCACCACCGGCCTCACCGCTTGACCTCGCGCCCCGGGCGAGACTATCAGACGGTCCGACGGAGGTTCCCGTGGCCGACCCGCTGCTCGGACGAGTCATCAACCGCCGCTACCGCCTCGAGGAGCAACTCGGGTCGGGCGGCATGGGCGTGGTCTATCGGGCGCGTCACCTGCTGATCGATCGCATCGTGGCGATCAAGATCCTGGTTCCCGGGAAGAACACGGATCACCTGCGGGCCTGGTTTCTCCGGGAGGCGCGCGCGGTGAACCGGATCAACCACGCGCACATCGTCGACATCCACGACTACGGCGAGACCGACGACGGCCTGGCCTACCTCGTGATGGAGTTGCTCGACGGCACGCCGCTCAACGAGGTCATCGCCCGCGGGCCGATGCCGGTCTCGCGGGCGGCGGACATCATCGAGCAATGCTGCGCGGCGCTGGCCCGCGCCCACGACCTGGGGGTGATCCACCGCGACCTCAAGCCGGACAACGTCTACCTGCTGGAGCGGGGCGGCCGGAAGGACTTCGTCAAGATCCTGGATTTCGGCCTGGCGCGCCTGATGCAGGAGACGGCCGCCGCGGCGCGCGGCGCGGTGTTCGGCACGCCCGAGTACATGTCGCCGGAGCAGACGCTGGGCGCGGAGGCGACCGCGGCGTCCGACCTGTACTCGCTGGGCGTCGTGTTCTACGAGATGCTCACCGGCAAGTTGCCGTTCGAGGGCCCCGGGCGCAGCGCGGTGATGGAGCAGCACCGGAGCCAGCCGCCGGTGCCGCCGAGCCGCCACGTTCCCGGCCTGCTGCCGCTGGGCGAATCGATCGTGCTCAAGCTGCTGGAGAAGGAGCCCTCGCGGCGCTACCGCGACGCCCACCACCTGCTGGAGGACGTCAAGGCGTTGCAGCGCCAGGCGCCCCGCAACCCGTGGGAGACGACCGCGGAGCCCGCGACGGGCGCGCGCGGCGCGGCGCGGGTCGGCGGCGTCGTGGCCTGGTCGCTGCGGGCCGCGATGTTCGCCCGGATGCTGGCCCGCGTCTATCCGGCCGGCGACGTCCCCAGGCACCTCGCCCAGGCGCTCGACCAGCTCTGGAACATGTCCGCGCAGGCCGCGCGCGCCGAGGGCGAGATGGGGGCCGACGCGGCGAAGCTCGAGGCGCACGAGCGGCGGGCGCGGGACTTCCGCGGCCAGGTGGGGCGCCGGATCGAGGAGCTGGCGCGGGAGGTGTCCCACGGCCGCCGGCGCATCGCCGAGCTGCACGAACGGCGGGTGCATCTGGTCAAGCTGGTCGACGAGGCGCGCGGCGTCGTGCAGTCGCTCCGCGGCCGGATCAGCCAGCTCGAATTGGCCGGCGAGATGGGCGCCCCGCTGCGCGAGGCCTACCAGGCGCTGGGCGCCGCCGAGGCGCGCGTGGCCGCGCGCGAGGACGAGCTGGAAGACCTCAACTCCCGCATCGCGGCCACCGAGGCCGAGTGCGCGGGGCTCGAGTCGCAGAGCCGGCAGTACCGCGAGCAGCTCGAACACAACGCCGACGCGATGGATGCGGAGGCGGCGTCGCTGCGCAAGCGCGTCTCCGAACGGACGGAGACGGCGGCGCGCATCGAACGCGCGCTCACCGACACCACCCAGGTGCTGCTCGACGGCCTGGGTGATCGCCCCGAATGCCGGGAGATCGTGCTCGAGACGCAGGAGCTGGTCGGTCTGCCGCCCGGCGTTCGCGTCCCGGCCGCGCTTTCCCGCAAGAACGACTAGGAAGTGATCCGGATGCACGTCTGCTTCGTCGCCCCCGAGGCCGTGCCGTTCGCCAAGGTCGGCGGGCTCGCCGACGTCGTGGGCGCCCTGCCCGCCGCGCTGCGTGCGCTGGGGCATCGGGTCACCCTGCTGCTGCCGTTCCACGGCGGGATCAACCCCCGGGCGCATTCCCTCGCCCGCCGCCTGTCCCCCCTCCCCGTGACGCTCGGGCCCGCGGCCTGGCCCGTGGAGCTCTGGGAGGCGCGCCTGGGTACCGGCGTCGAGGTCGTGCTGCTCCGCGTGCCGGCCCTGTTCGACGACCGGCCGATCTACTCCGGCGGACCCGACGACCCGCCGCGCTACGCCGTCTTCTGCCGCGCCGCGCTCGAGGTGCTGGCCGACCGCGGCGTTCCCGTCGATGTCCTGCACGTCCACGACTGGCCCGCCGCCCTCGTGCCGTACTATCTCGCCCGGGGCCTGCGCGAGCGTCCCGCGCTGGCGGGCGCCCGCGTCCTGCTCACGATCCACAACATCGCCCACCAGCCGCTGATCGAGCCGCAGCAGGGCGAGGCGCTGGGCCTGCATCCGGACGACTTCCACCCCGGCGGTTTCGAGTTCTACGGCCGGATCAACCCGCTCAAGGCCGGCATCCTGTGGGCCGACCGGGTGACGACGGTCAGCCCGAGCTACGCGGCGGAGATCCGCACGCCGGAGGGCGGCCACGGTCTGGACGGCGTGCTGCGCGCCCTGCCCCAGCCGCTCGTCGGGATCCTCAACGCCCTGGACACGCAACTGTGGAACCCGGCCACCGACCCGCATCTGCCGCATCCGTTCTCCGCGGACGCGCCGGAGGGTAAGGCCGGCTGCAAGCTGGCGCTCCAGCGCCGCCTGGGGCTCGAGCCGCGCCCCGCCGCGACCCTCGCCGCGGTCGTCGCGCGCCTGGCCCCGCAGAAAGGCATCGACCTCGTCGCCGCCGTCGCCCCCCAACTCGCCGCGGCCGACGTGCAGCTCGTCGTCGTCGGCGACGGCGACGAGGCGCTGCGGGCGGAGTTCGAGCGGCTGGCGGCGGCGGAGCCCGGCCGCCTGCGGCTGGTGACCGGCTTCGCGGAGTCGACGGCGCGGCTGGCCTTCGCCGGAAGCGACCTGTTCCTCGTCCCGTCGCGCTACGAGCCGTGCGGCCTGACCCAGCGCATCGCCCTGCGCTACGGCTCGGTGCCCGTTGCCCGTCGCACGGGCGGACTGGCCGACACCGTGCTGGACCTCGACGCGCGCCTGGAGACGGGCACCGGCTTCACCTTCGACCCGCTCGACCCCGCCGCGCTGCTCGCCGCCGTGCAGCGGGCCGTCGCCGCCCGCGCCGATCGAACCGCCTGGACCCGGCTCGTGCGCCGCCTGATGCGGCTCGACCACTCGTGGGACACCGCCGCCCGGCAGTACGAGGAACTGTACCGGTCACTCGGCGGTTGAGCGTCGCCGCGCTCCGCCCGCGCGACGTCCCGCGCCGCCGCCGACGGGCGCCCCGCGCCCTGGCGCAGGCGTTCAGTCCCCCCCGAACCGCTCGACCGCCTCGCGGATCCGCCGGCCCGGCTCGCCCCCCTCCAGCAGCGCCGCGACCAGGGCGACGGCGTGCGCCCCCGCGGCGCGCACGGCGGGGAGGTCGTCAAGGCCGATGCCGCCGATCGCCACCAGCGGGTGACGGGTCGCCGCGGCGGCGCGGCGCAGGCCGGCCAGTCCCACCACCGGATCCGCCCGGGTCTTGGTCCGCGTCGCGAACACCGGGCCGAACCCCAGGTAATCGACCGGTTCGCCGGCCGCCGCTTCGACCTGGGCCGTCGAGTGCGTCGACAGTCCGAGCAGGGCGTCCGGCCCGAGCAGCGCGCGCGCCTCGCGCGGCGGCAGGTCGTCCTGGCCGACGTGCGCGCCGTCGGCGGCGGCCAGCCGCGCCAGATCGACCCGGTCGTTGACCACGAACGGCACGCCGGCCGCCCGGCAGAGCGGAGCCAGGGCGCGCGCCAGCCGCAGCAGCGAGCGGTCGTCGGCCTGCTTGGCCCGGAGCTGGAGCGCGGCGAGCGGCGCGGCGAGGAACGCGGCGGCCGTGCGCTCCGGGTCCAGATCGGCCGCCGCGCAGGCGTCCCGATCGACGATCGCGTAGATCCCTCTTCTCAGCACGACCCGTTCCCTTCCTCGTTCCCGGTTCCGATTCCCGTCCTCCCGGTTCGTCGTTGAATCGTACCAGGAGCTTCGCCTATTCTCTCTCCGTGCATCCTGTCCTGTTCAAGGTGCCGCTGCTCGGCTGGGAAGTCTACTCGTACGGCGTCCTGCTCGGGGTATCGCTGCTCGTCGCGTGGTTCCTGGTGCACCGCTGGGCGCGGCGCGAGGGGCTGCCGCGGGAGACGGTGGCCGACGCGTTCGTGATCGGGGCGGTGGCGGGGTTGACGGGGGCGCGGCTGCTCTACGTGCTGATCAACGCCGGCGAGTTCGAGAACCCGCTGCGCATCGTGCAGATCGGCCAGGGCGGCCTGACCGCCTGGGGCGGTCTGCTCGGCGGCGCGCTCGCCTCGTGGCTCTTCCTGCGGCGCAAGCGGCTGCGCGCCTGGCCCTGGTTCGACGCCGCCGTCCCGGCCGTGATGCTCGGGCTGACCTTCACCGGGCTCGGCTCGTTCCTCCACGGCTCGGACTTCGGCCGCCCGTCGGACACGCTGGCCTGGGCCGTGCAGTTCCCGGCCGGGACGCCGGCCTTCGAGTGGCACGACCGGGCGTACGGGCTGGCGGCGCAGGGGATCGCCTGGTCGCGGCCGGTGCACCCGGTGCAGCTCTACGCGGCGGCGACCGGCCTGCTGCTGTTCGGGCTGGTGCTGCTGGTGCGCCGCCGGCGGGCTTTCGGCGGACAGGTCTTCCTGCTCGGCACGATCGCCTTCTCGGGAGCGGTTTTCATCCTGGAGACGTTCCGCGGCGACCCCAAGCGCGGCTGGATCTGGCTCTGGTCGGTGTCCCAGGTCATCGCGCTGGCGGTCTGCGTCGCGGCCATCGCCGGCTACATCGTGCGGTGGCGCCGCGCCCGGCGCGACCCGGCGAAGGCCTTCGAGATGGGTCCGGGTCTGGAGGCGGCGATCGAGGAGGACCGCAAGGCCCGCAACTCGCGCCCGCCGCCGGAGTGAGCGGTCCGGCCGGCGGCGGGCGTGGAGACCCGCCGGTCGGGTCCGTCGCTTGCCGAGCGCGGCAAGAAGGGTGTGGGGCGCTTCACGGGGACGTCGCGCGGAGCCGGACGCGCGTCGCCTCGGCTTCCGCCGTCCGCCCCCCCGCCTCGTACTGCTCGGCCAGACGCGCCAGCGCCGCGGCCCGCTCCTCGGGCGCCGGCAGCGCCCGCTCGATTTCGGCGATCGTGCGGTCGGCGGTCCGGTCGGCGCGCAGCGCCTCGAAGGTCGCCAGGTCGCGGATCGCCTCGCGTCGCCGCGCTCGTTCGTCGTCGTCGCGGGGCGGGTCGGTGAGCGCCAGGAGCTGGAGCAGCCGGTCGACGCCGGCGCCGACCCGGCCCTCGTGCTGGTCGCACCAGGCCATCCGGTGCAGCGCGTGGAGCTGCTGTTCGCGCGACCCGGCGGCGAACGCGACGCCGTAGCCGGAGCGCGCGGCCGCCAGGTCTCCGGCGGCGTAGTTCCGGTCGGCGCGGGCGAGCGCCGCGGCCGGGTCTTCGGGTCCGGGCGCGCCGTCCGCGGCGACCTCGGTCCCGTCGCCGGCGCCGCCGTCCGGCGCCTCGTCCGATTCCGCGGCGGGCGGGCGGTCCCAGTCGAGCGATCCGGACGGCGACCAGGAGCTGATCTGGCGCCCGCTGCAGGCGGCCGGCGCGAGCAGGAACAGCGCCGCGGCGGCCACGGTCCGCATGCGTTTCAGGGGGCGATCGACTCGCGGACCGGCTCGGCCGGCACCGACGAGGGCGTCTTGGGCGGCAGGGCGTACGGCGACGGCTTGCGCGGCGACGGTTCGGGCGGACAGTTCTCCGGGGCGCAAAGGCGGGCCCGCGCCAGGTCGTACTTGTTGCTCATGTTCCCGCTCACCACCTCGACCGTCTTGCCCGCGCCGGGAATCGCCGAGTTGAGCTTGGTCTTGAGTCCCTCGGCGCCGCCCTTGCCGAGGATGAAGTAGTACTCGCGTCCCTGGTGGCGCTTGAGCCACTCCGGGAAGTCCTCCCAGTCGCGCTCGAAACCGTGCTCGGTCATCAGGATCTTGGCGCGGTTGGCCGAGTAGCAGTTCTCGCCGTGCCAGTTGAGCGAGTAGGCGATCAGGCGTTCCTCGGGGCCGCGACGCAGGTCGTAGTACAGCTTGACCAGGTACCCTTCCGACCAGTGCGGCGAGATCTGGTTGAAGTACACGTGCAGACCGAACCCGGCCCAGGCGACCGCGGCGGCGCAGAACAGGGCGATCACCGCGCGGCGCGGATGGAGCAGCAGGCCGCGCATCCAAGTCGGAAGCCGCCACCGCGAAACCCGTTCGAACCACGGCCCGGCCGGCGCGGCCGGCGGGAGGAACAGCAGCGCCAGCAGCGCGCCGAAGATTGCAGCGAAGACCATCATCTCCGTCGAGTAGTCGAGGAACTCGCCGAACACCTTCGGGTCCGGCCAGATCCGGTCGTACTTGTACATGTAGAGCTGGATCAGACGCTCGTAGCCCCGCAGCCGGGTGCCGATCGTCGTCGTCAGGTCGCGGGCGACGAAGGCGTAGAACGCGAGCGCCCCGAGGGTGACGATCGGGACCCAGCGGTGGCGGCTGTCGAGCATCCGGTCGACGAGCAGGCCGAGGCAGAGGGCGAAGCCGGGGAGGGCCGGGAAGACGTAGTGGTGGAACTTGGTCGAGTTCACGGTGAAGAACGCGAACAGCGCCAGGCCCCACAGTGCGGCGAACAGCGCCACCCGCTCGCCCTCGGAGGGCCGGTCCGGCTCCCGGCGTTCCCAGCGGAGCCACAGCAGCGCGAACAGCGCGGCCGGGATCAGCGCCGCCCAGGGGAAGGTGCCGATGCCGAGCTGCTGGACGAAGTAGCCGAGCGCTCCGCGGTCGCCGTGCACGCCGCTCGTCGAGCGTTTGAAGTGGTCGTGCACGATGAACTGCTGGAACCACTGGTTGCCGTGGCGGACGACCATCATCGTGTACCAGGGGCCGGCCGCCGCCAGGAACACCACCAGCCCGCGGACGATCCGCAGCCGCCGGAGTTCCCGCCACTCGCCGGAGACCATCAGGTACAGCAGCACGACCAGGCCCGGGATCGCGAACCCCAGCAGTCCCTTGGCCAGCGTGGCGACCGCCGCCGCCAGATAGAAGCCGTAGAGGTACACGTCCCGCTGGCTCGGGCCGTCGAACGTGCGCGACGTCCGGCGCGAAACCGCGACCAGCGCCCCGGCCCACAGCGCGACGAACACCAGGCCCCAGACCAGGTGCGTCCGGCCGCGCAGCGGCCCCGGCAGCGGAGACGCGATCCGCGTCTCGGGCCGCATCTTGTCGTTCACCTGCGCCGCCTCGGGTCGCCCCGGCTGCCGCGAACAGTCCAGATCCACGCAGTGGTCGTGCCCGTCCTCGGCCTGTCCGAGCGATCCCCAGAGCAGGACGTCGTTGGTGATCATCGGATCGCGGTCGACCCGCTCCGCCTCGTAGGCCGGCGCGTTGGCCTTGTAGACCGCCAGCGTCCGGGCCTTGTTGTGGGTGGCGATCGTCAGCGCCTGCGGCAGCGCCACCAGGGTGATCGCGGCGAGCAACACGTGGTGGGACGAGACGCGGAGGCGGCCGCCGAAGAGCGCCGCGCCGGCGGCAGGCCGGTCGTCGCGCTCCCCGAGCGCCAGGGCGAGGAGGCAGAGGCCGACGGCGAGCGGGGCGACGAACGGCATGTCGGTCATCGCCTGCCGTGCGATCAGGAAGAACTGCGGCATCGTCAGCAGCGCCAGGCCGGCGAGGAACCCGGCGCGCTTGCCCCAGCGCCGCGAGGCGAGCAGGTAGACGCCCATCACCGTCGCCAGGGCGAGCAGCACGATCGGGATCCGGAACGCCCATTCGATGAGCGGCGGATTCCCGTCGGCCGCGGCGTCCTGCCCCAGCCCGACCAGCCCGAACCCCATCAGCCAGAACAGCAGGATCGGCTTGGAGAAGAACCACTCGTTCCAGCCCATGTCGAGCGTCGAGATCCAGTCGTCCTGCTCGACCATCCGCAGCGCGACCAGGCCGTAGTGCGTCTCCCACGGGTCCCACAGTCCGGCCCGTCCGAGCGTCGGGAACAGCACGATGCACGTGATGGCGAACAGCGCCACCGACCAGGCGTGTCGCCGCAGCCACGGCAGGAACCCCGGCTCGACCGCCGGCAGCTCGGGCCGGCGGTTCGGGAACAGCCCCGCCGCGATCACCGCCGCCCCTGCGGACACCAGCAGCAGGCAGACGAGGCCGAGGTAGAACATCGCGGGCGAGGGGTGCAGCGAGTAGCCGGTCTTCCCGGGGATCATCGTCGGGAAGCCGAGCTCGTTCACGATCTGCATCGGCCGGCCGAGCAGGTAGGCGACGAGCGCTCCGGGAAGCGCCACGAGCGCCGCGCCGATGCCGACGGTGCGCCAGTCGCGGGCCGCGGCGGCGGGTCGCGCGGCGGCGGGCACCGGTGCCGGCTGCGGGGCCGGAGCGTCCCCGGACGGGGCCGCCGTCTGCTTCGCGCCGGCCGCCGCCGGCGCCTCGGACCCGGCCGGCGGGGCTTCCCCGGCCCGCGTCGCGCCGGTCGCCTGTCTTTCCGGCGGCTCCGCCGGCGGCGCGGCCGGCGGCCAAGCTTCCGCCCTCGGCGCCTCGCCGTCCCCGGCCGCCGGACCCTCCGTCGTTCCATCGCCCTCGGGGCGCTCGCCGTCTGTGGTCATGGCGCGGGAAACCTAGTCGCACCCCTGCGGAAGTGTCAACGACGGATCGGTCGGCGGGACGATCGGAGCGGTTGGGCGCCTTGCCTCGCGCCCCGGCCCGGGGCTAGGCTCCGGGCCGATGCGCACGACCCTGCTGTTGCTCGCGGTCCTGATGGCGCCGGCCTGCCGCAAGCCCGACACCGGACGCCCGGACACCGGCGGACCGCTGGTGGTGGTGCAGACGGCGGACATCGCAAGCGCGATGGTTCCCCTCGACGCGCCTTCCGCGGCGACCGGCGGCTACTGCGTCGAGAACTGGCGCGTGGCGGTCCCGCCCCGCGCCCGGCTGCTCGACCTGGCCCGGGTCGACACCCAGGCGGTGCTGCTGCTCGAGCAGGAGGGGACGTTCGTCGCCGTCGTGGTCGGCGGCGGCGGCCAGGCCGAGGCCGCGGTGCTCCAGGACTTCGTCCCCGAGTACGTCGGCGACCAGGTCCCGTTCGGGCGCCTCGTGCCGGGCGGTTCGCGGGTGCTGGCGCTGTACGGCTGGGTCCGCCCGCGCGAGGCGGCGCAGCTGTTCGGGCGCGTGGTCAAGACGGGCGCGGAACTGTCCCCCGCGGTCGATGCCGACGGCGCGCGCCGGCGCTACTTCTCCGCACGACCCAAGCCCGACTGGGAGCTGTCCGGCGACCCGACGGCGCCCGAGAGCCGTCTGTGGACCACCGCGCTCGACAACCGCTTCCTCGTCGTGCTCGACCTGTGGCAGCGCGACCGGATCGATGCCGGCCGCGTCACGCCGGTCCGGAAGCATCTGTTCGCGCTGTTCGGGGGAACCGGCAAGCGGGCCGGCGGTTGGGACCTGCGCGCCTCGCGCGGCGCCCCGCCCGCCGTGCTCGGCGACCGCGTGATCCTGGCCGTGTCGTCCCGCGACCGGCAGTTCGAGCTGCTCGACGGGGGAGGCCGGCGCCAGCAGGGCCCGCTGCTCGACGCGCTCAAGGCCGACCCGTCCTGGGTCCCGCTCGCCGGCGGCTGTTTTCCCGACGCCCCGGCGGCCCCGGCCGCCGACGGCGGCGCGGCGGCGCCCGACTGTTTCGCGTTGCTGCAGCCGGTCGAGCCGCCGCTGTTCGGCCTGCCGCCGCTCCGCGCGCTGCGGGCGGACGGAACGGCGTTCGAGTGGCGTCTGCCGGCCGAGCTGGCGAACGATTCGATGTTCGAGACGGTGGCCGAGGGGCTGCTGTGGGCGCGCGCCCCGGACGGTTCGATCTGGGCTGCCGGGCCCGACGGCGTCGTGGTCCAGCGCACGATCCTGCCGCCCGGAGCGAAGCTGCCGCGCTGCTCGCGCCAGGAGCTGCTCGTCGCCGTCGGCGACGGGCCGCTCGGTCCGAACCTCGTCGTCTCCTGCGTGCCCGGCGGCGCGGCCGCCGAGCCGTCCCGCGGCGTGGCGCTCGAGGGGACCGTGGCGCGGGTCCGGCGCGAGGCCGCGGGACCGTGGAACGAGAGCGCCCTGGCGGCGCTCGACGCGATCGAGCAGCAGCTCGCCAGCGGGACCGTGCCCGCTCCGGAACGGATGTCCGACCTGGCGACCTTCGACGACGCGCGCCGCATGGCGGCCCGCTCGCGGGCTCTCGACCCGGACAACCTGCTTGCCGCGCTGTCGTCGGCGCGGGCCGAGGTGTTGGCGGACGACCCGGAGGCGGCGTTGCGGGAGTTCGCCGCGATCGAAGCGGCCGAGCCGGGGCGCCGGGAGCGGCTGCGGCGGCTGGCCTGCACCGAGCGGCGGTTCGCGGCGCTGCGCTGGGACCCCGACCTCGGCCGGAAGCTGGGCTGTCCCGAGGCGCCGCCGGCCTGGTTCGAGCTGCTGCGGCGGGAGGGGGTGCCCGCCGACGACCAGGGCCTCCCGGCGCTCGGCCCGCTGCCCGAGATCGAGCCTGATGCCGGGGCCGCGCCGTCGCCGGTCGTGCCGTTCCCGGGCGACGAGGACCCTCCTCCGCTCGTCGAGCCTCGACCGGCCGTGCCGCCGGGCGTGACGATCGTTCCGTTGCCGAAACCGCCGCTCGACCCGACCGAGGCGCCGGCCGCACCGGATGGAAGGCCGTGATGTCGTCGCGGAGCGCGCTGCCGGTCCTGCTCGTCCTGTCCTGGCCCGCGGCGGGCGCGGCGCAGCCTGCCGATGCGGCCGCGGCGGCCGCGACCGCGGCGCCGGTGGTGCCGGTGGGCCCCGCGCCGGAGATCTCGGGCCCCGCCGCGCAGGTGGCGCTCGAGGCGACCCGCACGACGGGGGACGCGGCGGCGCCGCACGAGGCGTCTTCCGGGCCCGACGCCGCGGCGGACGAAGCTGGCGGCCTGCGGCTCGAGGACCTGTTGCGGCTGGCCGAGAACCATCCGCTGGTCGACGCGGCGCGCGCCGACGTCGATGCCGCCCGGGCCCGGCTCGACCTGGCCCACTGGGCCCCCTATTCGAACTGGTCGCTCCGCGGCCTGTTCACCTTCGTTCCGCCCGCGGGGACGTGGGAGGAGGAGTGGCGGGCGGTCGAGCAGGGCGGTCGCGACCAGGACTACCAGTGGGCGCATTCGATCCTCGACTGGGGCCCCTGGATCCGGTTCGACGTCTCGGGCGGCGTTCCGCTCTGGACGTTCGGCAAGATCACCGGGGCGTGGGACGCGGCGGAGGCCGGCGTGCGCGCCGCGGACGTCGGCGTGGAGCGGGCGCGGGACGAGGTGGCGTGGCAGGTCCGGCGCGCGTACCTCACGTTGCTGCTGGCCCGCGACATCCTGTACCTGATCGAGGACGGTCGCGGCTACATCGACGACGCGCGCGAGGAGACGCGGAAGCGCATCGAGGCGGGCGAGGGCGGCGGCTCGATGGTCGATCTCTACAAGATCGACGCGCTGGCCGCGGAGGTCGATGCGCGCGAGTTGCAGGCGCGGCGGCTCGAGCGGCTGTCGCTGGCCGGGTTGGCGGTGCTGACCGGCGTTGGGGACGGCGCGGCGATCGCCGACGTGCCGATCCTCCCGTTCGATTTGCGGCCCGCGCCGCGGGCGGATTACGTCGAGCTGGCGCGCCGCGAGCGCACCGACCTCCGGATGCTCGATGCCGGAATCGCGGCGCAGCGGGCGAAGCTCGAGATCGAGCGGGCCCGGTACTACCCGGACCTCCTGCTCACCGGTTCGGCGAACTACGCGTACAGCAGTGCGACGGTCGATCAGCATCACGCCTGGATCGATGACCCGTTCAACGGGTACGGCGTCGGCGGCGCGCTCGTCGTCGAATACCCGCTCGACTTCGTCGCCGACGTCGCGCGGGTCGAGGAGGCCGAGGCGACGCTGCGGCGGCTGGAGGAGCAGCGCGAGGCGCTGCTGCAGGCGGCGGAGATGGAGGTCGCGGACGCCTACGAGTCGCTGGAGGAGGCGCGGGGCCGGACGGAGGCGTACGACCGGGGGCGGACGGCGGCCGAGCGCTGGCTGATCGCGATGCTGCAGGGGATGACGCTGGGGCTGCACGAGGCGTCGGACCTGACCGACGCGCTGATGGCGTTCTTCCAGAACCAGCTCAACTATCTCAACGCGGTGTACGACCTGGACGTGGCCTGGGCCCGCCTGACGCTCGCCACGGGGTCCAACCTCCTGGAGAACATCGGGTTTTCCGACTCGCCGGGCGCCGGGACACCGCCCCCGGCCGCCCCTTGACTTCTCCCCTCGAAAAGCCCCATAAGGACTCGCGTTTGAACGGCCGGGTCGGCTGCGGCGACCAAGGGATCGGGCGGAGGGCCCTGGTGGACATCGCGGCGACGACAACCTGGCCTGGAATGGACTTGGCCTTGCCGGCGAACGACGACATCGTCGCGCGCAGCCAGGCGGGGGATGCGGCGGCGTTCCGGGAGTTGTACCGGACGCATCGCCCGCACGTGGCGCGACTGGTCCAGCGCATCCTCGGTCCGGACTCCGAGGTGGAGGACGTGATCCAGGAGGCGTTCCTCCAGGTCCACCGCTCGCTGCCGTCGTTCCAGGGCAGCTCGCTGCTGTCGACCTGGATCCACCGGGTGGCGGTGAACGTGGCGTTGCAGCACATCCGTCGTCGGCGGCGCCAGCGTTCCGGTCCGGTGGTGATGACGCCGGACCCGCCCGAACCGACGACGGGGGACGTCGCGCCGGAGGAGGACGTGCTCTGGCGCGACCGGATGCGCAAGCTGTACGCGGCGCTCGACGGGCTGTCGCCGAAGAAGCGCGCCGTGTTCGTGCTGCACGAGATCGAGGGGCTGAGCGCGGAGGAGATCGCGAAGGTGATGCGGGCGCCGTTGATCACGGTGCGCACGCGGCTGTTCTACGCCCGCAAGGCGCTGTACGCCGCGCTGGCCGCCGACCCGGCGTTCCGCGAGTTCCTCCCGGGAGGCGACCGATGAGCGGGCACGCCCCGGACCTCCGCCGGTTGTTCGCGATGCTCGACGGCAGGCTCGCGCCGTCCGAGCAGCTCGCGCTGCGCACCCACCTCGCGACCTGCAAGCCGTGCACGGACAAGCTGGCGGAGCTCGAGCGGACGCGGGCGGCGTTGCGCGAGTTGGGGGCCCGCATGCCGTTGCCGCCCGTCGAGGATCCGAACGCGGAAGCGAAGCTGATGCAGGCGATCGAGAAGCGCGGGGCACCGGGACCGCGCGTCGCCTGGTGGTGGCTCCCGGCCACCGCCGCCGCCACCCTGCTGCTCGCGCTGCTCGTGCTGCCCGCCCTGCGCTCCGCGCCGGCGGGCGAGGCGCCGGCGGACGGCGCGGCCGCGCCGCGCGGCGCCGGCGAGGCCCGCGGCATCGCCACGGTGCTCACCCTGCGCGGCCGGGTCGAGGAAGGCCCGTCGCCGGAGGAACTCCACCCCGGCCGCGCCGGCGAGGAACTGCCCCCGTCGCTCGTCGTGCGCACCGGACCGGACGGCGAAGTCCGCCTGGCGCTGGCCGCCGGCGGCGAGGTGACCCTCGGACCGTCGTCCTCGCTGGTGTTGCCGGACGAGGCCGATGGGCTCGTGCGGCTCGACGCGGGGACGCTCGACGTCGTCGTTCGGCCGCGCGCGGAGGACCGGCCGCCGTTCGGCGTGGAGACGCCGCTGGCGCGCGTCGAGGCGATCGGGACGCGGTTCCGGGTGGTGCACGAGGCGGCGTTCACGTCGGTCGAGGTGACCGAGGGCAAGGTGCGGTTCGTCTCGTTGCGCAGCGACGAGGAGCGGCTCGTGCTGGCCGGGTCGGGAGCCCGCGCCGACGGCGAGGGGCGGCTCGCGGCGGGCGCGGGCGCGGCGGCGACGCAGGTCGCGATCGCTCCGCCGCCGGCGGAGGCGCCCGAGACGCCGGCGCCGGGTGCAACGACGGGCGGCGACGACTCCCCCGGCGGTGCGATCGCGACGGAGGCGCCGGTGCAGGTGCGTCGGGCCAACGGGACGATCGACCAGGGCAAGGTCCGCTCCCGCGTCTCGCGCCAGCGCGGCGCGCTCCAGGCCTGCTACTCCGACTACGTGATGCGCATGTCGCCGCAGGCGGTCGAGGCGCGCGTGCGGTTCGTCGTGCTGGAGAACGGCAAGGTGGGCGAGATCGAACCGAACCTCTCCGTGGACGACGCGCCGCTGCGGGAATGCATCGAGCGGGTGTTCCGGGCGATCGAGTTCCCCCGTCCGCGGGGCGGCCCGGCGCGCGTGTTCTACCCCGTCCGGTTCTCGTTGTAGGGCGACCGCCGGGCGCGGCCGGGTCGTCGGGCGGTTCGCGCGGGCCAGTCGATGGTGGCTTCGGCCGCCGATCTCGATCTATGCTCCGGTCCGCGAAAGGAGCCGGACGATGCCGGTGCTTTCCTGGGCCGCGGCGCCCGACCGCCCCAAGCGGTATGCGATCTACAAGAAGCTGACCACGCTCGGCTCCGCCCCCGACAACGACGTGGTGCTCGAGGGCGCCGGGGTGCTTCCGTACCATGCGGTCGTGCTGTTCGACGGGCGGGACTTCGTGCTGCGCGAGGTGAGCCGCGAGGGGGAGATCGAGCAGAACGGGCGCAAGCGCCGGATGTTCCGCCTGCGGCACGGCGACCACGTCGGGCTCGGCTCGGTCGTCATCGACTTCAGCGCCTACGACGAGTACGCCGGGCAGGCCCCGCCGGGCGCCGGCGCCTCCGAGGAGCAGCTGATCCAGGGCCTGACCCGCCTGCACGACTTCTCCAAGGCGCTGATGGGCAAGGCCGGCATCGAGGAACTGCTCCCCGCGCTGCTCGACTCGGTCGTGGCGCTGACCCAGGCCGACAAGGGCTTCCTGCTGATGTTCGAGGACGGCAAGCCCGTGGTCCGCGCTTCCCGCAATCTCGGGCCCGAGGCGCAGACCCATGCCGAGCAGGATCCGGCCAAGCTCGTCTCGGATTCGATCCTCCGGCAGGTGGTCGAGCGTCGGGAGCCGGTGCTGGTGGCCGACGCGCTGCACGATGCGGCGTTCTCGACGGCGCAGAGCGTGATCGATCTCAAGCTCTGCTCCGTGATGTGCGTCCCGCTCCTCGAGGAAGGCCACCTGCTCGGCGTCCTGTACCTCGGCAACGACCGCATCGCCAACCTGTTCGACGAGAACCACCTGCGGATCCTGACGGTCTTCGCCGGCCAGGCGTCGCTGATCCTCCAGAAGGCCCGCCTGCTCGACCGCTTCCGCCAGGATCGCGACAAGTACAAGGCGCAGGCCGAGGACCAGCGCTTCGGCGACCTGATCGGCTCCAGCCCCGCCATGCTCGACGTCTTCGCCCGCGTCCGCAAGGTCGCTCCCACCGACGTCTCGGTCCTGATCACCGGCGAGACCGGCACCGGCAAGGAGCTGATCGCCCGCGAGATCCACCGCCGCTCGAACCGCGCCAAGGGGCCGTTCATCGCGATCAACTGCGGCGCGATCCCCGAGTCGCTGATGGAGTCCGAGCTGTTCGGCCACGTGCGCGGCGCCTTCACCGGCGCCGTCGCCACCGCCGTCGGCAAGTTCCAGGCCGCCAACGGCGGCACGATCTTCCTCGACGAGGTGGGCGAGTTGCCGCTGTCGCTCCAGGTCAAGCTGCTCCGCGTCCTCCAGGATCGCGTGGTGGTCAAGGTCGGCGACACCAGGCCCGAGCGGATCGATGTCCGCGTGCTGGCCGCCACCAACAAGACGCTCGAGGAGGAGGTCCGCGCCCAGCGCTTCCGCGAGGACCTCTACTACCGCCTGAACGTCGTGGCGATCGCGTTGCCGCCCCTGCGCGAACGCGGCGAGGACCTGGTGACGCTCGCCAACTACTTCGTCCGCAAGTACCGCGAGGAGTTCAACAGCCCGGTGACCGGCTTCTCGCCCGAGGCGCTGGCGGCGATCCGGCGCTTCGAGTGGCCCGGCAACGTGCGGCAGCTCGAGAACCGGATCAAGAAGGCGATGGTGCTCTGCGACAGCACCCTGCTCGGCCCCCAGGACCTCGACCTCGCCGCCGAAGACCTCGCGCCGATCCTCCCCCTGGCCCAGGCCAAGGAGGAGTTCCAGCGCAAGTACGTGCTGGAGATCCTCGAGCGCAACGGCGGAAACCGCACCAAGACCGCCAAGGACCTCGGGGTCGACCCGCGCACGATCTTCCGCTACCTCGAAAAGGAGGACAACGAGGAGCGCAGCGGCCAGGCGTGATTCCCACCGCCGAAGTCGTCGTCGCGTGCACGGCCGCGCGTGACCTCCGGCCGGACGCCGCCGGACTCACCCCGCCTCCAGGGCCGCCTCGATCTCCGCCCGCAACAGCATCGCCGCATATCGGGCTTCCTCGATCGCCCGCAGGACCTCCTCCGCCGACCCGTCTTCCGCAACGCAGGTCCGAAGCCGGTGCAGGTCGACGAAGTTCGCGAACGCATCGTTGAACCGCAGCGGGTCGGGTTGACCGGCCTGTTGGAAGGCCCAGCGCACCGCCGATTCGGTTTGGTCGAGCACCTCGCGCCACCGGTCCGGTTCGCGCACGCCGCCGGCGAGTTCGGCGAAGGCGGCCGGTACGGCTCCGGACGCGCCGACCGGGGCGCCGGTCGCGCGTTCCGCGGAATCGGGGGATGGAACGAACTCGGCGAGCCGAGCCAGACCGCGTTCCAGGGCGTCCAGTCCCTCGCGCAGGAACGGCGCGCTCTCGGGGACGAGCCGCAGCGGCCGTCGCGCCCTGGTTCGCCCCCCGTTCTGCGACGGCCCATGAATCGACTGCCGCGGCGCCGCAAACGCCGCGCGGCAGGCGGGCCCGCAGAACAGTTTCTCGCCGTCCCGAAGCGCGGCCGCCCCGGCCGGTCCGCCGCACCAGTCGCACGCTCCGGCAGAACCGTCGGCCTCCGACACGTCCGCCAGCGCCCGGCGCAGGACGCTCCTCCGCCGGAACCACAATCGGGTTTCGATCACCGCGACCCCCAGCATCCCCACCACAGACGCCGTCAACGCCGCAAGGAACGGAAGGATCGCGAGCGGGGAACCGCGGCTCAACCGTGCAATGAGGCACAGGACGGCGAAACCCCCGATGAACAGGATCCAGGCGAGGCGGCGCAGCCAACGCACCCAGTTCGGCACCGGCGGCGGCACGAACGTCGGCCGCGCGGCGGAAGCACCGGGAAAGGCGACATCGCGCACGGGCACAGTCTATCAACCCGTCCCTCCATCGTCCAGGTCTGCCGAAGCGCGCGGCGTGGCGCCGATCCCGTTGACGGTGCGGCGGAGAATGGTTAGGCACTCGCGGCCCGTGGCCGTCGGGCAAGAACGGCCGGAAGGGGGGTCGAAAGGACAGGCGGACGTGTGGAGAGTCTCGGTGGCGGTCGGGTTGGCGGCCGCGCTCGTCGTGGGGTGTGATGGTTCGAGCGGCGTCGAGGAGCCCGAGGACGGCGCCGCGGAGTTCAGCGACGCCGAGGTCCTTCCGGAGTCGGCGGACGACGCCGCGGACGACGGGACGGCGCAGGATGAAGGCGACAGCGAGGTCGTCGATGTCGCTGACGTCGCCGACGGCGAGGACGGGGGCGATGCGACGTGCGAGTGCGAAACGGCGGCGGAATGCGACGACGGCGAACTGTGCAACGGCGCGGAGCAATGCGTCGCCTGCCGCTGTGCCGCCGGTACGCCGCCGGGCGACGGAACGGCCTGCGACGATCACGACGCATGCACGTTCGGCGACGCCTGTGCGTCGGGCCGCTGCGCGGGCGAGCCGCGGGACTGCGATGACGGCAATCCCTGCACCTTCGACCGCTGCAATGCAACGACCGGCGGGTGCGAAAACCCGTTCGTACCGCGGGGCTCGGTGTGCGACGACGGCGACCCCTGCACCGCGTCCGACGCCTGCGGCTTCGGCACCTGTCGGGGCGAGTGCGTGGCCTCCTGTTCGTGGTGGCCGGACAGGGACGCCGACGGGTGGGGCGACGCGAGCGCCGCGCCGACCTGCGCGGCCGCGGCGCCGGCAGGGCACGCAAACCGCGCGGGCGACTGCTGCGACGCCCAGCCCTTCGTGTATCCCGGGCAGACCAACTATTTCTCGACCGCCTACAGCTGCGGCTCGACGTCGAGCTGGGACTACGACTGCAGCGGCGGGGCGGAACGGCGGTGGAACCTGCTCGGGGAATGCGACATGACCCTCACCGGCTGCAGGCTGACGCAGGAAGGCTGGCTGGGCGACGTCATGCCGTGCGGGGTCGCGGGACCCTTCATCACCGGTTGTTCGATGGACACCGGCGTCTGTTCGTGGGGTCCCACGACTTCCGTGACGCAGATGTGCCGCTAGCGGAGCGGAGGCAGGGCCGCGGCGGGCGCCAGCGGACGATTGTCCGGGGCGGCGGAGCGTGCTAGCTTCCGCGCGTCCGGCAGCAGGAGCCGCGCCGTGGACTATCTGCTCGCGTTGGTCGTCGCCCTCGTCGTCGGGTCGGCCGGCGCGTACCTCGCGGGTCAACGCGGTCGGTACGGCTGTCTGGGTTCCATCGTGCTCGGCTTGACCGGCGCTCTGCTCGGCCGGTTCATTTCCGCGGCTACCGGTGTGCGGGATTTCTGGGTCATCGACATCCGCGGCCGCCCGTTCCCGGTGTTCTGGTCGGTCCTCGGGGCCGCCGTGCTGGTGTCGATCCTGGCGCTGTTCACGCGCCGCCGTCCGCCGCCGGCTCCGCCGGCGTCCTGAGCCGGGATTCGGACGACCGGAGGCGGGGCAGGCCATGTGGCCGTTTCGGACGAAGTCGCGGAGGACGCTGCCGGCGCTGCCGGCGTGGACCTACCGTGCCGTCGCCGACGACATCGACTGTTCGTTGGCGCTGGCCGCCGGACGGTGGAAGGCGACGGACGGGGCGCTGCCGCGCGAAGCCGTCTCTCTGGGTGCGCTGACGGCGCCGGATGCTCGACTGCGGACGCGCTCCGGTTCCGAAGGGCTCGAACTGGTCACGCTCGACTACGTCGCCGATCCTCCGCCCGACCTGTCGACGACCGAGATCGTCGTCGATTCGGGCGTGATCGTCCTGCTGTGTGCGGACCGGTTCGACCCGGCCGGTGTGACGACGCCCGACGGGAGTCTGGCGCTCCGCCGGGCGCTGGATGCCGCCGGCCCGGGAGCGCTCGCGCTGGTTTCGGAGGAGAGCGGGCGATGCGTGGGCATCGCGGTCTGGCCGCCGTTCGGCGACGGGGCGTACCGCCTTCGCTTCGCGCGGGAGGCGGGGCGCACCGTGCTGCAGATGGACGTCGGCGAGAGCGTCTGACCGGCGTGCCGGCGCCGACGCCTTCCGGCCCGGACGCAGTTCCGGTCGGGGGCGGCGGGGTCCGTCTGGCGGCGGCCCGGTTCTCGCGCTACAGTGCCGGCGTGGAGGTCCCGGGTGGGGGTGTGTAGCGGGCGAGCCGGTCGCGAACCACGACATCCCGTGCCGGGCGGTCTTTCCTGCCTGACATGCGTGTCGGTCTGCGAGCCGGGGCCGCGGGGGAGGGCCACAAGACACCCCAGTGATCTCGGGAAGTTGCCGTTCGGTCGTGTCCTGGCGTGCGCCTTGCTTCCGTTGTTCGTCGCGGTCGGGGGGGCCGCGGTGAGTGCCGGATGCCTGGTGACCGACCCCGTGCCCTACGAACCTGCGGAGAACATCCCGCCGATCATCCTGCCGGGCGTCCAGCCCGACCCGTTGAAGCTGGTGGTCAGCACGGCGGGCGCGACGGAGAACATCGAGTTGCGGCTGACGGTCCCCGTGCTCGAGTACAACCTGGACGACACGTTGTACTACAGCCTGGTCTGGCAGAACTGCGGCGCCATCGAGAACCTGCTCGGGCGGTACAGCATTCCGCCGCCGGCGGAGCGCTCCCGGACGCGGACGATCTCGCGGACCGTGAACCTGAGTCCGTCGCGGCTCGGCCCGGTTTCGGGGGTCTACTGCGGGCGGGTGCTGCTGGCGGTTTCGGACCGGGGTTGGACTCCGGACATGCCGCCCCTGTGCAGCCCGCCGCAGGACGAGGAGGGGCGCGATCTGACGGTCGTTCCGATCGTCCAGTGGTGGGTTCTCAAGGACGTGGGCACGACGGCCGACGGGCCCGGAGTGAAGACATGCGGCGAGGCCATGACGCCTCCGCAGGAGTAGTGCTGCTGGCCGCCCTGGTCGCGTCCGCGGGCTGCGGACTGATGACCATGGACTTCGGCGGCGGCGCGAACAACACCTGTTCGAGCGGCGACGACTGCGGCGCCGACTCGACCTGCGACGGCTCGCTCGGGATCTGCCTGGCGCGCCATCGGCCCGAGGTCGGGGTGTTCCTGCGGTTCACCTATCCTTCGTCGACGGGCGCAACCGTTCGCGAGTACCAGTCCCAGCCGCTCGGGTCGGCGGCCGACCTGCACGTCACGTTGCCGCCGCTGGTGACCGTCGAGGGGTGGGTGCGGGGCGGCGTGCCGGCGAGCACGGTGCAGGCGCGCATCCGGCTCACCCGGGCGTCGCCGATTCCGGGCGAGCGGGACGAGCAGGCGGAGGTGGGCGCCGAGCGCGACCCGTCGTTCGACGACTGGGCGACCGGCCGGACGTTTTCGATCGCCGTGCCCCAGTCGCAGGTGGGGCGGGAGCCGTACGTCGCGGTGGTCGAGCCGCAAGGGGACGACGCCGAGTTGTTCCCGCCGGTCGTGCTGGACGGCTTGACGTTCGACGGCCGGGGCGCCCGGCGACTGGAGGTCACGCTTCCTGCCGGGGCGGACCTCCGTCGGGTGCGCGGCCTGGTCGTCCGCAGCGACGGCTCGCCGATCCCGAACCTTTCCGTGCGGGCCGTCGACCCGGACACCGGCCGGCGCGTCTCGACGATCGACCTCTCCGCGCCGATCGCGACGCTCGCCGGCGGCGACCCGGAGGAACCCCCGCCCACCGGCAGCTTCGCGCTGCTGCTCCCGGCGACGGTTCGGCGTTTCCGACTGGTCGTCTCGCCGACCGTCGAGGAGCCGACGTTTCCCACGCTGACGGTCGACGGCTTCGAGTGTCCGGACGCCGCCTGCGGTGCGTTGGACCTCGACGCCGACACCGTCCTCGAATTCGACGGGGGCGAGCAGCCGGCGATCGCCTTCCCCGCGATCGGCCTTCCCCTGCGCCTGGAGGGCACCGTCGAGGGGCTCGAGTCCGGGTCGTCGCTGCCGGCCCCCGTGCCGGGGGCCACGCTGCGCTTCGTCCGGCGGATCGAGACCGGCAGCCCGCTGGTCTCGGCGGTGTTCGAGCAGGTGGCGGTGACGGATGCGGCGGGGAACATCGTGCCGTCCACCGCGGCGCGCGAGGAGACGCTGGGCGTCGCCCTGCTCGAGGGCGACTACGAGGTGACGATCACGCCGCCGGACCGGCTGCGGCTGGCCGGGTTGCACGAGTCCTTCCTGCGCGTCGCCCCCGCCTCGCCGGCCGGCGAGCGGGTCCAGCGCGGCCAGGTGTTCCAGCTCGGACCGCGCGCCGAACTGCACGGCGTGGTCACCGACCCGTGGGCGCGCCCGGCCGCCCTGCTGACCGTCGAGACGCAGCTCGTGCGGCCGGCCGGCGACGTCCTGGGCGCCGATCCCGGCGACCTCAACCGCGTCGTCACCGCCGAGACCTGGCTCGACGGCGGCTTCGACCTCCAGGTCGAGCCGGGCACGCACCTGCTGGTGCTCCGCCCCGACGCCGCCACCCGCTTTCCCTGGCGCCTGCTGCCGGACGTCGTCGCCCCGGACGGCCCCGTCACCGCCACGCTCGAAGCCCCCGTGATCCTCGGCGGCCTCGTCGAAATCCCGGACGCCTCGGGCACGCCCCAGCCGGCCGCCGACGTCACCGTCGATGCGCTCGTCCCCAGCCACGCCGCCGGCGGCGTCGTGGTCCACGTCGGCCGCGCGACGACCGGCCCCGACGGTCGCTTCCAGCTCCTCCTCTCGCCGTCGCTCGACATTCTCTGACCCGGTCGCCGCGACGGGCTACCGTTCGCGCGCCGCCGCCGCTACACTCGCCGCCGATGCCCCCGCGCTCCCGGCTCGCCCGCGCCTGGCTGCCCGTCGCGATCGTCGTGTCCGCGACCGCGGGACTGCTCTGGCCCGCCCCGGGGCGGTGGATGGCCGACGCCCACGCCTCGAACTGGCTCGTCCCCGTCGTGATGCTGCTCGTTTCGCTGCGCGTCCCCGGCCGACGGCTCCTCGAAGCCGCCCGCCACCCCCTCGCCCTGTTCGCCAGCCTCGCGCTCACCTTCGGGCTCTTCCCCCCGCTGGCCCTCGCCTGGCAAGCGCTGTTCGGCCCGGCCACCGGCGAGGCGCGGACGGCGCTGATGATTCTCGCCGCCCAGCCCAGCACGCTGGCCACGGCCGCCGTGCTGACGCAGTTGGCCGGGGGCGACGTGGCCCTGGCGGTCGTCTGCACCGTTGTCAGCCAGGTCGTGTCGATCGTCGCCACCCCCTGGATCCTCGCCTTGTACGTCGGCCGGGTCGTCCCCGTCGACGCCTGGGCCCTGACCCTCGATCTGCTTCGCGCCGTCCTGATCCCCGTGCTGCTCGGCCAGCTCCTCCGTCCCCGCGTGGTGCGTTTCGTCGAGCGCCGGTCGGGGGTCCTGTCGGTGGCGGCGGAGTCGATCGTCGTGTCGTTCGTCCTGATGGGGTTCGCCACGGCGCGCGCCGACCTGCTCGCAGATCCGCGAACGGTCGGCCTCGTGCTGGCAACGGTCGCCGCCGTTCATGTCACGATGCTGGCGAGTTCCACCCTTGTCGGCTTCCTCCTGCGGCTGGAGGGCCCCGGCCGCCTCGGCTTCACGCTCGCCGCCTCCCAGAAGACGGTCGCCGCCGGCATCCTCGTCTGGCAGGCCGGCTTCCCGGCCAACCCGCTGGGGCCGATCTACGTCGTCCTGCACCACCTGCTCCAGACGGTCGCCGACTCGATCCTCGCCCCCCTCATGCCCCGGATACGGCTTGGAAAACGGCGTCTGTTCCCCTTGACCTGACGGATCGATCCGACTATAAGCCGACGCTCCGGTGCCCTGGGGGGGACTGCGGGCGGAGTCCGCCCGAAGCGGGTTCCCGGACGTATCCCGAAGGGAGTGTCCCGATGCGGTTTGGTCTGGTTTCGGTGGTTTTCCTCGTTCTGTCGGCCTCCGCGAACGCCCAATCCCAGCCTGCGACGGAGGCGCCGGCGGCGCCGGCGACAGCGGAGGCGCCCGCGGCTCCGGCCGCAGCGCCCGCGGAACCCGCGACGGCCGCGCCGGGCGCGGAACCCTCCGCCGTGGCACCCGCCGCGGCGGCTCCCTCAAGCGCGCCCGCGGCTCCGGCCGCGGCGGCACCTGGGACCGGGGCGACGGTGGTTCCGGCGGCTTCGAGTCCGACGCCGCCGGGCGCTGCCGCGCCAGGGCCGACGCCGCCGGGTGCTGCCGCGCCAGGGCCGACGCCGCCGGGTGCTGCCGCGCCGGGTCCGACGCCGCCGGGCACCGCCGTTCCGGGAGCCGCCGGCACGGCGGGCGGTGCGCCGCAGGAGGAGCAACCCAAGGGTTCGTTCTGGACCACCTGCGGCCCGCAGATCCTGATGCTGGCGGTGATGTTCGGCATCTTCTACTTCCTCCTGATCCGCCCGCAGCAGAAGAAGGCGAAGGAACACCAGGAGTTGCTGCGGGCCTTGAAGAAGGGCGACCGCATCGTGACCAACGGCGGGATTTTCGGCACGGTCACCGGGATCGACGACCGGGTGGCCGTGATCGAGGTCTCGGAGAAGGTGCGGATCAAGATCCTCCGTTCCCAGATTGCCGGCAAGGCGGACTCCAACCTGGAGTCGTTGGTCGGCAACAAGTAAGAGGGCCGTTCCGTGGAAAAGATCTGGTACTGGAAAGTCGGCTTGATCGTCGCGGGCGTGCTGGTCGCGGCCTACGTCGCCGTCGGGTCGCTCCCCGAGGAGTACCAGCCCGTCTTCCTGTCGCCGAAGAGCCACATCAATCTCGGGCTGGACCTCCAGGGGGGCGTGCGGCTGGTCTACGAGATCGATGTCGGGAAGGCCTATGCGCGGCGGACCGAGGGCTACGCGATGTCGGCCAAGCAGTGGGTCGTGCGCGAGGCGGGCGTGGCGGAGGACGGGGTGCGGACCGAGCGGCTCGGGAACCGCCGTTTCGCGCTGCACTTCAACGAGCCGTTCGCCAAGGCCCAGGAGTTGGCGACGTACTACGAGCAGGTCCTGAACTTCGACGGCTGCGACGAGGACCAGAAGACCTGCCGCTTCACGCTGCGCTCGGACGTGCTCGAGAACGAACGGAAGATCTCCTCGGAGGGGGTGCTGAAGGTGATCCGCGAGCGCGTCGACCAGCACGGCCTGACCGAGCCGAACATCGCGGCGCAGGGGATGGACGTGGTGGTCGAGGTGCCGCAGCGCTCGATCGACGACGTCAACCGGGTCAAGGAGATCATCTCCAAGACCGCGTCGCTCGAGTTCCGCATCGTCGCCAACGAGCCGTACGTCGACCCGGGGGTGATCGCCTTCATCCAGAAGGACCCCCGGTTCCAGGGGAAGATCAGCCTTTACACGCGGGGCGGCGGCCAGCACCTGGAGGCGCAGGATACGGAGTCGCAGAGCGGCCGGGAGATCCTGCAGCAGTTCATCGAGGCGTACCTGGTCTCCCCGGAGGTGCGGGGCGATCCGGCCAAGATCTCCGCGTGGAGTCGCGTCTACGTCGGCACGATCGAAGGCCCGTCGCTCGACCGCAACCAGCCCGGCGCCTCGCCCAACCGCTGGCGCACCTTCCTGCTGGAGCCCGAGGTGATGGTCACCGGCGACCGCGTCGTCAACGCCGCGGTGCGCTACGACCCCGACGCGATCAAGGACCAGATCTACACGACCCTCGACTTCGATTCGCTCGGCGGCGAGCAGTTCGGCGAGGCCACCGAGAAGAACGTCGGCCGGCTGATGGCGATCGTCCTCGACGGCATCGTGCGGTCGGCGCCGCAGATCATCGAGCCGATCAAGGGCGGCACCTGCCGCATCACGCTCGGCGCCGGCTCCCCCCAGGAACTGCAGAAGGAAGCCGAGGACCTCGTCGTCGTGCTCAAGGCCGGCGCCCTCCCCGCGCCGCTCAAGCAGCCGCCGGCCGCCGAGAGCAAGATCGGCCCGACCCTCGGCCACGACTCCGTCCGCCGCGGCCTCCTCGCCATCGGCGTCGGCCTGCTGCTCGTCGTGATCTTCATGGTGGCCTACTACAAGCTCGCCGGCCTGTTCGCCGACGTCGCGCTGATCCTCAACATGCTGTTCATGCTCGCCGCCCTCTCCGCCTTCGGCGCCACGCTCACCCTGCCCGGCATGACCGGCTTCGTGCTGACGATGGGCATGGCGGTGGACGCCAACGTGATCATCAACGAACGGATCCGCGAGGAACTGCGGACGGGCAAGTCGCCGCGCGCCGCGGTCGATGCCGGCTACGCGCGCGCCTTCTGGACCATCTTCGACGCCCAGGTCACCACCTTCATCGCCGGCGTCGTCCTCTACCAGTTCGGAACCGGCCCGATCCGCGGGTTCGCCGTGACGCTGATGATCGGCATCATCACCAGCATGATCACGGCGATCTTCGTCACGCGGCAGTTCTTCGACTACATCACCCACAAGAAGCGCCCCTCGACGCTCAGCGTGTGACGCCATGCAGTGGATCAAGCCGAACATCAATATCGACTTCATGGGCAAGATCCGGACCGCGGCGGTCGCCTCGACCCTCGCCGTCGTCGTCAGCCTGGTCGGGGTCTTCGTCTGGCCCGGCCCCCGCTTCGGCGTCGATTTCGCCGGCGGCGCCTCCCTCCAGGTGCGGATGAAGGAGGGGATCGATGCCGTCGCCATCCAGCGCGCCCTCGTCGAACAGGGATACGAGAGCCCCGAGGTGGTTTCGGCCGCCGACGGCTCGTTCCTGATTCGCGTCCGGGTCGATGCGCCGTCGGACGCGTCGCGCGATGCGCTGGCCGAGGCGATCCGCAGTGCGCTCCGGCAGGCTCCGACCGCCCCGACGGCGGCGGCACCCGTGCCGGCCGCGCCGCCCGCACCGAGTCCCGTGGAAACGGTTCCTCCGCCGGCCTTCCAGACCCCGATGCGCGGGCTGGTCGCCGCGCTGGTCGCTCCGCAGTTCCGCCGGCAGACCCCGCCGGAGGCGGGCGCCGAACCCGCCGCGACGCCTCCGCCTCCCGAAGCGGCGCCCCCGACCGGCGCCGAACCCGCCGCGGCCCCGGTGACGGAACCGGCCCCGCCGGACGCCGCCGACGCGGGAAGCGCGGTCGAGCCGGCGACGACGGACGCCGAGGCGGCTCCGCCGCCGGACGTCGCCGCCACGGCCGACGCGCCCGCGGCGAGCCCCGACGGCGCCAGCGTCGCGGACGTTGCGGTCGCCACGGCCACACCGGAAACGGCGACTCCCGCGACCCCGCCGCCCGCGGCGGCGGTGCGGGTCGATGAGGTGATCGTCGACACCTCCGGCGCGAAGGTCGACATCCTGGTCAACCGGCCGTTCACCCCCGAGGAGTTGCGCGACCTGTTGGGCCCGATCGAGTTCGAGGGCCGCCGGATGGCCGACATGATCGGCCGGCTCGCACCGCCGGCCGAGTCGGTGCTCGAGACGCGGAACGCCGACGGGACGTACCGCTACGACGTCCCGCTCTCCCAGGTGGTGAACCTCAACGAGCAGGACGTCGGGGCGGTGAAGGACATCGTCAAGGGGGCGCTGGCGGCCGAGGGGTTGCTGCGGCCCGAGGACCTGGTGGCGATCGATCTGACGCTGGCGCCGATCGCTCTGCGGATCGATGCCAGGGCGCCGATCGACGCCGCGCGCCTGGCCGCCCTGCTCGACCGGACCCGCTACCGGGACATCAACCTGTTCGTCCGCTGCCGCTCGGCGATCTGTCCGGCTTCGATCGACGAGCGGGAACAGGTCTACGGCTACCAGGTGAACCTGCGCGGCTTCGGACCGGACGTGGTGGAGAGCCTGGAGGAGCGGCTGGGGAACGGCGCGGTGGTCGAGGAGCTGTCGATGGAGTGGGTCGGCCCGAAGGTCGGCGAGAAGCTCCGCAACGACGGCATCAAGAGCATCCTGATCGCGCTCGGGCTGATCCTGATCTACGTCGCGCTGCGCTTCGACCTGCGGTTCGCGCCGGGCGCGGTCGTCTGCCTGTTCCACGACGCGGTGATCACGCTGGGCTTCTTCACGTTCACCGGGATGGAGGTCAACCTGACGACGGTCGCCGCGATCCTGACGATCGTCGGCTACTCGGTGAACGACACGATCGTCGTCTACGACCGGATCCGCGAGAACCTGCAGAAGACGCAGGAGCGCGAGCTGACGAAGGTGATCAATACCTCGGTCAACGAGACCCTGTCCCGCACCCTGCTCACCTCGTTCACCACGATCCTCGCCGTGCTGGCCGTCGCGTTCTTCGCGCGCGGCACGATCCAGGACTTCGCGATCGCGATGATCGTGGGCATCGTCGTCGGCACCTACTCCTCGATCTACGTCGCCGCGCCGCTCTCGATCGTGATCGACAAGCGCTTCTTCCGCCGCGGCCAGGCGTAGGCGTCCGGCCCGACCGGCCGCCGCCGGGCGGCCTCACCGGGCCGGGGGGACGCCGGCGGACGGCGGCGCGGCGGCCCGCCCGGGACCGCCGGCCAGCCAGTCGGCGGCGCGCGCGACCTCCTCGCCCGTTCCGATCAGGTAGACGATGTCCCCGGCCGCGAACCGCTCGTCGGCCGGCGGGTTGCTCTGCAGTTTCCCGGCCCGGCGCAGCGCCGCGACCGAGGCGCCGGTGGCCGACCGGATCTGCGACTCGAGGATGCTCTTGCCGGCGGCCCAGTCGGCCGCGCCCACCAGGTAGCTCTCGAGCCGCACCTGGCGCAGCAGGTCGCCGAGGTCCGGGCGGGCGGTGGGCGGAACCGTCAGTCGCCGTTCCAGCGGCCCCGCCGCCGCGCGCGCCGCCTCGATGCGGGCGTCGATCACGTTGCGCGGCACGCCGCGCAGCCGCAACAGCCCGGCCAGGACCTCGACCGAACTCTCCACTTCCGCCGGCACGACGAGCGTCGCGCCGCGGCGCCGCAGGTCCTCGACCTCGCCCGCGAAGCGGCACCGCGCGAGGATCGGGACCCGGGGCGCCACCCCGTGCGCGACCTCCACCGCCCGCCGCGTCGCGCCAGGGTCCGACAGGACGAGCACGAAGGCGGCGGCGCGCTCCAGACCGGAGAGGCGCAGCACCTCCGCCGACGTCACGTCGCCGTAGTACGCCGGCAACCCGTCGGCCTCCGCGCGGCGCACCGACTCCGCGTTGAGATCGACGACCATGTAGGGCAGCTCCAGCTCCCGCAACGCGTCCGCGATCATCCGGCCGCCGGTGCCGAAGCCGGCGAGGATCACGTGGCCCTCCAGACGGCGGTGCGCTTCCGGCGACTCGTCCACCGAACGTACGCCGAGCAGCCGACCGAGCGCGCCCATGCGCGCGGCGCCGGCGGCCAGGCGCGGCGACAGCGCGATCACCGGCGGCGTCACCAGCATCGTCACCACCGCGGCGGCGAGAAACACGCGGGCCGACTCCGCGTCGATCAGCCCCAACCCCGTCCCGGCGGTCAGCAGCACGAACGAGAACTCGCCGACCTGCGCGAGGGCCACGCCGGCCAGCACCGCCGCACGCACCGGCATCCGCAGCACCAGGGCGGCGGCGCCGGCGAGCAGCGCCTTGCCGGCGAGCAGCGCCAGCGCCAGCCCCAGCACGAGCAGCGGCCGCTCGGCCACCGTCGCGACGTCGAGCAGCATGCCGACGGAGACGAAGAACAGGCTGAGGAAGATGTCGCGCAGCGGCAGCGCGTCCGAGATCGCCTGGCGCCCGAACGGCGTGCCGGCCACGACGACGCCGGCCAGGAACGCCCCGAGCGCCATCGACAGGCCGGTCTGGGCGGTGGCCCACAGCGTTCCGGCGCTCACCAGCACGACGGTCAGGAGCAGCACCTCGCGCGAGCCCTGCGCCGCCACGCGGCGCAGCAGCCACGGCACGGCGAAGCGCCCCAGGACCAGCGTGCCGGCGACCACCGCGACCGCCTTCCCCGCCACCTCCAGCGCCGCGAGCGCGCCGCCCCCGGCCCCGGCGAGCATCGGCAGGGCGAGCATCATCGGGACAACGCACAGGTCCTGGAAGATCAGCACGCCGACCACCAGCCGGCCGTGCGGCGCCTCGGTCTCGCCGCGCGCCGCCAGCGCCCGCAGCACGATCGCGGTGGAGGACATCGCCACCAGGAAGGCGGCCAGCACGGCGGAAGGTTCGGCGAAGCCCAGCAGGCGGGCGGCGGCGAAGCCGGCCAGGCCGGTCAGCACCACCTGGAGGGTCCCGCCGACCGCCACCGGCCGCCACAGCCGCCGCAGGTGGTCCAACGACAGCTCCAGCCCCACGGTGAACAGCAGCAGCACGACACCGATCTCGGCCAGGGTCGAGATCCGCTCGGTCGATTCCACCAGCGCCAGCCCGCCGGGGCCGACCAGTACGCCGGCGACCAGGAAGCCGGTCACGGCCGGGAGGCGCAGGCGCGCGAAAAGCAGCGCCACCGCCACCGCGACGGCGAAGACCACCACCAGATCCGCGAGCCAGCCCGACTCGTGCATCCCCTCCTCCGGCCCCGATCTCTACCACCTCCGGCGGTGTCCGCCCTACCTCCAAGTTCACGTCCTCGACCGCGCCCCGAGCCGCTCCACCCGCCCGCTTGGCAAGGGCCGCCACGGGCCGGTATCCTGCGCGGGCCGACCCCGAAAGGAACTCGACCGATGAGCCTGCCCGAGCCGCCGACCGAGTCGAGACGACCGACCGTCCTGATCATCGGCGCGGGCTCCACCGGTTTCGAACTGGCTCGCCGGCTGCTCGGGAGCTGGCACGTCACCCTCCTCGACATCGATTCCGGTTCCGCCAAGGCCCGTTTCTCCGGCTTCGTGTCGTCCGATCGGTTCGTGTTCATCGACGGCGATGCCACCTCGCGCCTGGTCCTGGAGCGCGCCGGTGCGACCCGCGCCGACGCCGTCGTCGTCACCACCAGCGGCCTGGACGTCACGCTGGAGACCTGCCGGCTCCTCAAGCGGGAGCTGCGCGTCGCCGACGTCACCGTCCTGCTGCGGGGCGACGCCGCGCCGCGGCCGTTCCAGGAACTCGGTGTCGAGGTCGTGCGCGGCGTCGAAGCCCAAAGCGCCCTGCTTGCGGCGGCCGTGACCAAGGGCTCGAAGGTCGCCGCCGGCGTGGGACTCGGCCGCGGCGAGGTGATGGAAACCGAGATCCTCCCGAACTCGGGCGTGATCGGAAAGCCCCTGGCCTCGCTGCATCCCCGCCAGTGGCTGGTGGCCGCCGTGTACCGCGGGGAGGAGTTGGTCATCCCGCACGGCGACACGCGACTCGAGGCGGGCGACCGGGCGCTGCTCGTCGGCGACCCGGCGGTTTTGCCGGGGATCGCGCGGTTCCTGCGCACCGGGCACTCCGAATTCCCCCTGCACTATGGCACCGCGATCGTCGTTCCGGCCGACGCCGCGGGGCCCACGGTGCTGCCCGAAGTCGCCTGGCTCGCGCGGAACAGCAAGGCCCGGGCGGTCGAGTTCGTGGCGTGCGGAGACGGTGCTGCGGCCCGGCCGCTGCTGGACTGGGCGCAGGCGGAGGGACTCCCGGCTCGCGTCGCCTGCACCGGCCAGGACACCCGCGCCCACCTCGCGGAGGCGATGGCGCGGCGGGACGTCGGGATCCTGGTGCAGGCGCCCGAACCGATCCCGTGGCACAAGCGGCTCGGCCTGGGCTGGACGCCGCTGATGCGCCGCATCCTGCCGCTCCGCTCGCCCGTCCTCGTCCCCCGCGGCCGTTTCCCCTGGGAACGGATCCTGCTGGCGCTGTCCGACCCGGAGTTCGACCCCGAGGCTGCCACGCTGGCGATCGATGCCGCCCGCTGCTTCGACGCGTCGCTGACCGTGGGCGTGGCGTTGGCCCCCGAGTTCGTGACCGGCGCCGGCGTGGCCGACGAGTTGCGGCGCCGGCAGGACGAGATCCGCGACCTGGCCGCATCCTACGGCGTCCGCGCCGTACGCCTCGAGTTCGAGGGCAACCCGGTCGCCGCGACCCTGGCCGCCTGCGCCGGCTTCCAACTCCTCGTGCTCGGCTTCGACACCGCCGTCCGCAACTCGCTCGGACGCCCCAGCGTCGAGCAGAACCTCGTGCACCGCGCCCCCTGCTCGGTGCTCGTTCTTCCGCATTGACGGCCGGCCATGGAAGCCCAGGGCGCCCTCTCCCTGCTCGTCCTGGCCCTCGGCGCCTTCCTCCTGCCGCTGCTGTGCGAACGGATCCGCGTGCCGGCGGTCGTGGGCGAGATCCTCTTCGGCATGGCGATCTCCGAACAGGCGCTCGGGCTGACGGGCCGCACCGAGTTCACCCGGTTCCTCGCCCAGTTCGGCTTCGCCCTGCTGATGTTCCTGGCCGGGATGGAGATCGATTTCACCCAGATCGGCCGGATGGGCCGCCGGGCGCTGATCGCCGCGGCCGCCGCCGCCGGCGGCACCTTCCTGCTCGCCGCCGGCGCCGTTCTGCTCTTCGACCGCCCCCCGTTCCTCGTGCTGGTCCTCGGCGCGATGAGCCTCGGCCTCGCCCTCGCCACCCTCCGCGGCCTCGATCTGACCCGTCGGCCCCTCGGTCAACGCGTCCTCCTTGTCGGCACGATCGGCGAATTCCTCACCCTGATCGGCCTGACGATCGGCGGCATCGCCGGCGTCCGCGGCGTGGGTCTCGACCTCGTCTGGGCCGTCGCCAAGCTCGGCCTGGTGTTCCTCCTGGCCTGGATCTGCCTCGTCGTCCTGCGCAGCCTGCTGTGGTGGTTCCCGCAGACCTTCTCCCGCGTGGTGGCGACCCGGGACGCATCCGAGATCGGCGTCCGCGCCAGTCTGGCCCTGATGCTCACCTTCGTCGCCGTCGCCACCCTGCTCGGCGTCGAGGCGATCCTCGGAGCGTTCCTCGCCGGCGCCCTGTTCTCGTTCGTGTTCCGCGAGAAGCACGCCGTCGAATCCAAGCTGTCCTCGATCGGCTTCGGCTTCTTCATCCCGATCTTCTTCATCGATGTCGGCATGAGCTTCGACCTCGGCGGCCTGACCGGCGCCGCCGTCTGGAGCGAGATGGGGTTCCTCGCCGCCGCCTCCCTGGTCGCCAAGGTCGTCCCCTGTCTGCTGCTGCGGTCGACCGGCTTGCCGTTCCGCCAGTCGGTCGGCGCCGGCGTGCTGCTCGCCGCCCCCCTCACGCTGCTCGTCGCCGAGTCGCGGATCGGTCGCGAAATCGGCCTGATCGGCCACACGACCTCCCTGGCCATCGTCCTGTTCGCCGTCGTCGGCGGCGTGGCGCTCCCGACCCTGTTCCGCTGGCTCGCCGCCGACCGCAACCTCCCGCCATCCCAGGGGAAGGACGACTCGGCCGACCTGTTCGACGCCGTCTGAAAACCGCGCCGACCGCGAACGTCGCCGCGCCGATGCCGCCGGCAGAACCCGCCGGCCCGGGTTCGTCGCCCCGCCCGATCCACCGGCGCGCCCACCCCAGATCGAAGACCCCCGCCCGCCCGTACGAAGCCGGGTCGGAGGGCCCTCGCGGAGGGAGGTCAAGCATGCGTCGCATCACCCTGGGCATCCTGGTTCTGGCGCTGGCGGCCGCCCCGGGCGCCGCCTCGGCGATCGGCATCCTGCTGCCGACCGACCCGTCGCTCGGGCCGATGGCGATCGAGTCGCACCGGGTCGAGATCTCGATCACGGATCGCGCGGCGGTGACCAAGGTCGACCAGGTGTTCCAGAATCGGACCGACCGGATTCTCGAGGCGACGTACATCTTTCCGCTGCCGTCCGGATCCTCGGTCTCCGAATTCGCGCTGTGGATCAACGGCCAGCGCACCGAGGGCGAAGTGTTGGAGCGCGAGGCGGCGGCGCGGATCTACCAGGACATCGTGGCGCGGATCCGGGACCCCGGTCTGATCGAGTACCTGGGCGGCAACCTGTTCAAGGCGCGCGTGTTCCCGATCCCGGCGCGCGGCGAGCAGCGGGTCGAGATCCAGTTCACCTCGGTGCTGTCCTACGAGGCCGGCGTCTACCGCTACCTGTATCCGATGAAGACCTCCGGCCAGTCCGCCAGCACGATGCGGGACTTCACGCTCACCGCCCGCATCGATTCCGCGATCCCGCTCCAGAGCATCTACTCGCCGACCCACGAGGTCGATATCGCGCGGCGCGACGACCACCACGCCACCGCCGGCTTCGAGAAGAACCGCGCCGACCTGGGCAAGGACTTCCTGCTGTACTTCACAGTCTCGCCCGAGGACGTCGGCCTGTCGCTGCTGACCTACCGCCCGGCCCACGAGGACGGGTACTTCATGATGATGATCACCCCCCGCAACGACCTCGAGGACGACGAGGTGATGGGCAAGCACGTGACGTTCGTCCTCGACACCTCCGGCTCGATGTCCGGCGACAAGCTCGACAAGGCCAAGGAAGCCCTGCGCTTCTGCCTCGAGCACCTCGGCAGCGACGACCGGTTCAACGTGATCCGCTTCTCCAGCGGGGTCGAGGCGTTGTCCGAGACGCCGCTGCGCGCCTCGTCGGCCAACGTCCAGCAGGCCAAGGACTTCGTCGCCGGCCTGCGCGCCCTCGGCGGCACCGCCATCTCCGACGCCCTCGCCGCGGCCCTCGACCAGCCCGAGGAAGAAGGCGTGCCGCACATCATCGTGTTCCTCACCGACGGCATGCCCACCGTCGGCCAGACCGACACCGACCGCATCATCCGCGACGTCGCGGACTGGAACCGGCGGCGGGCCCGGGTCTTCGTCTTCGGCCTCGGCGAGGACGTCAACGCCAACTTCCTCGACGCGATCTCCGCCGCCAACCGCGGCGCCAGCGAATACGCCCGCGGCGGCGAGGAGCTGGAACGGAAGCTCTCCGGCTTCTACGGCAAGATCGCCTATCCCGTGATGGCCGACCTGGTGCTCAAGGTCGATGGCGCGCCCGATCTGTACGACATCTATCCCCGCGAGACGCCCGACCTGTTCCACGGCGGCCAGCTCCTGCTGATCGGCCGCTACCGGCACGACGGCGACGCCGAGGTGATTCTCGGCGGCAAGGTCGGCGTGCAGACCAAGACCTACTCCTACGAGGTGAACTTCCCGGAGCGCGAGCGGGACAACGACTTCCTCGCGCATCTCTGGGCCACCCGCAAGGTCGGCTTCCTGCTCGACGAGATCCGCCTGCACGGCGAGAATTCCGAGCTGCGCGACGAAGTGATCGCGCTCGGCCGGGAGTACGGCATCGTCACGCCGTACACCTCGTACCTCGTCACCGAGGACGAGCCGGTCGTCGTCGTGCCGAACCGCCCGGGCTGGCGCGACGACCCGCCGGACCGCTGGACCCCTCCGCCGGTCGAGCCCGCCTGGCTCGGGGTCGAGGACGGCGCCGGCTTCGCGCAACCGACCGGCGGCTGGCGCAGCTCCGGCACGGCGGCCGCCCCCGCCGCCGCGCCGCCCGTCGCCGCCGACTACGAGCGCTACCGCGCGCTCTCCACCGTCACCCGCTCGGCCGGCCAGACCTCCGGCGAGGCCGCCGCCGGCGACGACGGCCGCCGGATGAGCGAGGAACTCCGCGGCATGCGCGAGGCGGCCCGCGAGCAGACCGGCGGCCTCACCCGGTACGTCGCCGGCCGCCTGTTCGTCCGCTCCGGCGGCGGATGGATCGAGGACGGCGCCGCTGGCGCCCGTGCGACCCTCGAAATCAGGTACCTCTCCCGCGCCTACTTCGATGTGCTCGCCGCCCACCCCGAGCTGTCCGCCCTGCTCAGCCTGGGCGAGCAGGTCACGGTGCGCGTGGGCGACGACAAGGCGCTGGTGGTCCGCGCCTCGGCCGGCCGCGAAACCGTGCCGGCCGACGAACTGGAGGAGTTCTTCGACGACTGAACGAGGCCCCTCCCGGCCCGCTCTCTCCCCTCCTCGGGTTTCCGCGACGCCCCGGGGAGGGGAGAGAAGGGCCGAACGGGGATCGCGGGAATCGAGGAAGGCTTGCGCGGGGAGGACGAGGTCTCCCCGGAATCGAGCGAGTCGAAAAACTCGCGGGAGGAGACGATGAAGAGCTGGACGTTTGCGGGACTGCTGGCGCTCGCGTGGCCGGCGGCGGCGCGGGCGGTCGAGATCTACGGCGACGGCGGCGACGTTGTCACCTATGTCACCACGCCGCGCGATCACTACCACTATCACGCCATCGAGCCGGTGATCGTGGACACCCACCGCGTCGACATCGATGTCGCCGTCCGCCCGCCGGCGGACCCGCCCGACCCGTTCGACGGCCTCGGGCTGGTCGAGATCGGCGCCGGCTACGGCGGCTTCTACATGCCCTCGCTCCGCGAACCGCTGCTCGACGCCCCGCGCGCGCATCTCGCGCTGATCCTCGACCCCGTCTCGGTCAACCTCGACGTCTCCGTCGCCCGCAATCTCGAGTGGGGGACGTTCGACCCCGAGCGCGGCTGCTGCCTTCTCGACCGGGGACCGTGCGGCGCGGGCGACCTGGTGCAGACGAGCCTGGGCTTCGCCTGGCGCTGGAACCGCCGCGGCCACCTCCACCCGACCGCCGGCGCGGCGCTCGAAATGGCCTCGCTCGCCCCCGAGGCGGGCGAGGCCAGCTTCGCCTTCACCGCGGCCGCGTCCGCGGGCCTGATCTTCGAGTATCCCCTGCCCTACGGGGCGCTCGAGGCCGGCCTCGACGCCACCGGCCACGTGCGGCTGGTCGCGCAGGACGCCTATCCGCTCGCCGACCCGCTGTACCTCACCTTCGGCGGCTACGTCGGCTTCCGGTTCTAGCTAGCGGACCTCGAACCCCGCGCGCGCCAGTTCGCGGCCGTCCGGAGCGCAGACCACGACGTCGTAGCGCCCGGGGCTCGCCTTGCCGGCCTTGGCGAAGGTCGTGTAGCGCTCCTGCGCCGGCACCCGCAACACCAGCCCTTCGCCGGGCGCGGGGCTCCCGCCCGCGGCGACGTACGACACGCGCAGCTCGGTCTCCGCCCGATCCGGATTGGCGACCCGCAGCAGCGCCCAGACCATCTCCCGCGGCGCGTAGGTCGTCGCCGGTTCCGCGCACCGGCGGTTCTCGATCGCGCGACACAGCTCCAGCGAGTCGATTCCCGGACCCGTGCCCGGCGCGATCGGGGCGGGCACGGTCGGCGGAGGCGCGACGGAAGCCGCCGGCGTTGGCGCCGTCACTGCCGCGGGCGCCGCGTTCTCGCCCGTGCCGACCTGGAATCGCGCGCGTCCGATCTCCGCCCCGCTGGCGGTCGTCACGACCACGTCGTAGCGGCCGTCCTCCGACTTGGACGCCTTGGAGAACGTCGTGTAGCGCTCCTGGGCCGGCACGCGGAGCCGCAGTCCCTGGCCCGGCGCTGGCGACAACGCCGCCTCGAGGTAGGCGACCCGGATCTCGGTTTCGGCGCGCGTCTCGTTGATGAGCCGCAGCAGCGCCCAGACCATCTCGCCGGGGGCGAACTCCCGCTTCTCGCCGACGCACATCCGGTTCTCGATCGCCGTGCAGAGCGCGAGCGATTCCACGCCGAGCCCCTCCGCGGCGCCGGTCTCGGTCAGGAACGCCTGGGCCGGCGGGGCGGGCGCCGCGACGTCCGCCGGCAAGGCGCCGGAATCCGCCGGCGGCTCGACCGGCGGCGCGCCGGACCCCGGCTCGGGCGGTTGGGGGACGACGTCCGCGGGCGCGGCCGGCCCGCCCGCCTCGAGCGCCGGCGCGACCTCCGCCTTCGGCTCGGGCGGCCCGGCGACGACGTCTGCGGGCACGGCCGGTCCGCCCGCCTCGAGCGCCGGCGCCGCGTCCGGCACTGGGGCCGGCGCCTCCTCCCGCCCCTTGCGGCAGCTCGCTCCGACGACGCACAACCCGAGCGCGACGACGACGATCCAGCCCGTGATGGAACGCATCGGCCACCTCCTTGCCCTCGGTCTCGTTGCGGACCGTTTCCCTGAACGGGAAACGAGTGTATCACCGATCGGGGCGACCGCGAGCCAGGGAAGCAGGGACGCCGGCGAGGCACAACAGCGCGAAGATCGCGAAGGCGACGTGCATCGCGGCCACCAGCGGGTCCGCCAGCGCGGGGGTGAGGGGGACCGTTCCCAGGTGCAGGGTCAAGACGACGGTCACGAGCGCCATCGACAGCGTCATCCCGATCTGGCGGACGGTGCCGAGGGCCGCGGCCGCCACGCCGTACATCCGTCGTTCGACGGACGACATGACGGCGTTCGTGTTGGGCGAGCTGAAGAACGCGAAGCCGGCGCCGAGGACCATCATCACGCCGGCGACCAGGGGCAACGGGGTGGTGCGGCCGACCAGGGCCAGTCCGCCCAGGGCGAGGGCGCAGGCCGCCATGCCCGCAGACGCCACGAAGCGCGGCGCCGCGCGGTCGGAGAGCCGGCCGGCCAGCGGCGACAGGGCCGCCTGCACCACGGGCGCGACGAGCAGCAGGCCGCCGGCCTCCTGCGCGCTCAGCCCGCGCGCGACCTGCAGGTAGAGCGACAGCAGGTAGGTCGCGGCGAAGGTCGCCGCGTAGCTGATCAGCGCCGCGAGGTTCGACAGCGCGAACATCCGGTTCCGCCACAACAGCCGCACCTCGAAGATCGGGTGCCGGGTCCGCGACTCGTGCACCAGGAACAGCGCCAGCGCCGCGACGCCGCCGGCGGCGAGCCACGGCGCGCCCGGCCAGCTCCGCAGCAGCGCGACGCCGCCGGCGAGCAGGCCGACCGCCGCCGCGCACAACACCGCCCCGACCCCGTCGAACCGCTCGCCCCGCGCCTCGGCCCATTCCCCGACGAGCCGGGTGCGGGCCGTGAGCCACGTCAGCTCGGTCGCCACCAGCGAGAACAGGAACACCGAGCGCCAGCCGAACCAGTGGGTGAGCAGTCCGCCCAGCACCGGCCCGGCGGCCAGCCCGGCGTAGACCGCGGCGGTCTGAATCCCCAGCGCGCGCCCGCGCTCCTGCGGCGGAAAGACGGAGACCAGGATCGCCGGCGCCGTCCCGGCGAGGATCGCCGCGCCGAGGCCCTGCACCGCGCGGGCCGCGATCAGCATCGGCAGCGAGAACGCCGGGATGCACAGCAGCGTCCCCGTCGCCAGCACCGCCGTCCCCGCCAGGAACGTCCGCCGCCGGCCGACGAGGTCCGCCAACCGGCCGAACGGCAGCGCGCCCATCGCGGAAACCACGATGAAGGCGGTGACGATCCAGTTCAGCGCCCCGGCGCTCGCCCGGAACTCGACCCCCATCGACGGCACGGCGACGTTGGCCGCCCCGCCCATGAACGGGAAGATGAACGAGGCCAGCGTCGCCACGAGCAGGGCGGCGCGCCGGTTCGCTTCGGACATGCACCCTCGCTCCGTCGCCCCCGGAAGCGCGCGCCCCGCCCGGCGGGCTACAGGAAGAACGTCACCCCGAGATCGACCTCGATGTCGGTCGTCTGGCAGTCGTAATCGACGCCGCCGTCCTCGTCGTCCCAGTGCATCGCCGTCGGAAAGTCGAACCGCATCGTGATGCCGATCCAGTCGGCCACCCGTCCGCCGAAGCCGAATCCCGGCAGGAACACCAGCCCGCCGTCCGACTCGTCGTCGTCGTAGTGCACCGGACCGCGGTCGTATTCCCAGGCGGCGTGCACCAGGTCGAAACCGACGCCCAGGTGCGTGAACAGATAGAGCGCGCCGACATCGACGTGCAGACGCGCGCCGCCCGCCACGCGGAAACGCCCGCTGTAGACGTCCCAGCCGTCCCCGAGGAAGTCGTCCTCCACGGTCAACGGCGTGTAGGTGATCCAGGCCTCCGGCCCGATCGCCGCATCCCCCACCCCGAACAGCCAGCCCACCGAGAGCGCCGGGACGAACGAGACGTCGACCAGCCCGTCGTAGGACTCGTCCCCCACCGGCAGCGCCAGGCCCAGCGTCGGTTCGAGGAACAGTCCGTCGGTGTCGCCGGCCGCCCGCGCCGAAGCGGACCCGGCGGACGCGCGCCAACCCGCCCCGGCCGTCGGCTCCGCCTCCTGCGCCCGCGCCGCCGGCGCGGCCAGCGCCAGCGCCGCCGCCAGCCACCCTGCTCCGCTGCGCCGTCGCACGTCGCACCTCACAACACGAAGCTCACGGCGAGCGACGCCAGGATATCGATCATCTCGTCGTCCCAGTCGACCGGATCGTCGTCCCGATCCTCGTCGTGGAAGCCGACCGGGAAATCGAGCAGGAACTCGATGCCGATCCGGTCCGCCACCATGTAGCCCATCCCCAGACCCGTCACGATCCCGAGCGTCACGTCCGAATCGTCATCGTCCTCCCGATACACCGAGTCGTCCCAGCTCGCATGGACGTAGTCCAGCCCCAACCCCAGGCGCATCAGCAGGAACGCCGAACCGAAACCGACGGTGAGACGCGCCCCGCCGATCAACCGCAGCCGGCCGAGGTACAGGTCGTCCTCGTAGCCGTCGCCGTGGTGCCAGTCGCTCTGCACGTTGCCGATCGAGTACTGCACGTCGAGCGCCGGGCCGATCGTCACCCGGTCGCCCAGCGCGAACAGGTACCCGAGGTTCAGCCCCAGCCAGAGCGACGGGTCGTACAACCTCTCGTAGCCGCCCTCGGCGATCGGCGTCCCCAGCCCCACCGGGACCTCGAGCAAGAACCCCTCCATACCGGCGCCCTGCGCCCGCGCGGACGCCGCCGGGAGCGCCACCATCGTCCCCGCGACCGCCAGGGCCGCCCACACCGCGGCGCCCCCGCGCGCCCCGACCCGCCGACCGTTCTGCGTTCCCCGAACCATGCCGCACCTCCCTGCACCGAGGGATTGCCGTGAGGCCGTTCCGCCTCACGTCGCACCCTGGTCCGTTCACCTCCTCTAGATACCCGAACCGGAAACGTGTGTCGAACCCGGAGCGCGTGCGTCGCCGCACGGCCCCCCCGGCCCGGGGCCTCGTCGACCGGGCGCGGCGCAACCTCCAGCAACGCATGGCGCTCGACTCGATCGACGAAACCCGCATCGTCTCGGTGGAAGAGGTCGAATGGAGCGACACCAGCCTCGACTGCCCGGACCCCGAGATGACCTGCCGCCGGGAGGACACGCCGGGGTTCCGCATCGTGCTCGAGGCGGCGGGCCGTATCCACGAGTACCATTCGGACACGGCGTACTCGATCACCCTCTGCAAGGACGGCCGGCCGGCGCGCTCAGGGTCGTGACGCCGTCCACGGACAGCTCGCCCCGGACCTCGCCGCCCACAACAGGAACGGCTGCTCCTCGAAACGGACCTGCGGCCGCTCCTCGAGCGGCGTGAAGACGTCCCCCTGCTCCGAGGCCGTCACGCGCAGCGCCAGCGTGCCCGCGGCCGGGATGCCGAACTCGTGGGTCCCGCGCACGCGGAACGTGTACTGCCCCAGATACGAGAAGATGCCCTGACCCTGGCCGCGATACTCGAGGGACGTCGTCAGGCGGTGGGCCCCCGCGGCCCCCAACCCGTCGTGGACCAGCACGGGCTCGCGCAGGTCGAGCGATTGCGATTGCTCGGGGTCGCGACAGATCCACAGCACCGTCCCGTCCAACTCCACCTCGGCGGCCACGAGGCGGAAACTCGACGACACGGTGTCTTCGAGGGTGACGATCAGGCGTCCGGCGACGCCGTCCTCCGGCCGGGGCTCGCTCGTATCGCGCGGCGCACATCCGGCCGCCGCCACCAGGGCCAGTGCCGCCATCGACGCCCGGAGGGGCAGGCGCCGGGGTCGGAGGCCGCCGCCGAGGGTTCCCGGTTCGCGCTGGCGTCGCATGCTGGCGTCACACCTCCGGCGCCGACCGATGCCGGGCGGACTACAGGATCGTCTGGAGCAGGTCGCCGGAGATGACGATCCGGGCGGCGACCGTCGCTCCGCTGCGGGAGAGGGACAGGCTGTCGAGCATCTGCTTGTACGGCGCCACCTCGGGCTTGTTCGCGACCGCCATCGCCAGGCCGGCCTTCGCCGTGCCGATCAGCCCGTTGGCCATCTCGAGCAGTCGCTGCGCGCCCGCCTCGTCGGAGAAGGTCAAGGCCGCGGCGACCGCGATCGAGTCGCCCAGGCCGACCGAGAACGCCGCCGAGAGCGGCGCCGGAACCGGCTTGCCGCCCGAGAACATCGCCAACCCGTCGGCCATCATCGCCGCCACCGACTCCGGCACCTTCATCGCGCCGACAACGGCCCCGGCCGACATCGTGGCCATCGTCTTCACCAGGTGGCTGCTCTCGATGGAAGGACCGCCCGCCGCGGTCGCCAGCACCGCGTCCAATCGCGGCGCCGTGCACATCACGTGGACGACGTCCGTCGGCGACACCAGCGCGAACTGCTCGTTCCCCGTTCCCCCGAGGAGCACCTTCCGGCCGTTGCGCTGCTCTTCGCGGACCGGCGCGCCATCCTTCGCGGACAGCCAGTCGAGGCACGCCCGAACGTCCGCGGCGGCGGGCCCCTTGAGCAGCAACGCCATGTCGGGCGCCGGCCGCGCCGCTTCCGCCGCCCCGCCGTCGCCCTCCCCCGCCGGAGGCCGGCCTTCGGACTCCGCCGCGGCGAACATGCCGTCCAGCAGCTCTCCCGCCGAACCGTACATCGCCAGGGCCAGTCGTTCCGTCCGGTCGGCCAGCGGCCGGCACGCCGGCGGCACCCTGTCCAGCAGCTTGTCGCGCAGCGGCCGGATCAGCGTCGACGCCATCAGCGCCTTGACGTCCAGCTCCAGGTAGCCCGCCGCGTCCGCCGGAAGGTACTTGCCGCTCTCCGGCGCCGGAGCGGCCGCTTCCGGTCCCTTCTTGCCGCAACCCGCAAGGGCGACCGCCGTCGCCAGGATCCACCATCGTGCCGTGCGCATGCCGTTTTCCTTCCTCACGCCCCGAGACGCCGTCCCGGACGCGCGGCACGGATAGCATGGGCTCCGGCGCCGAGGCAACCCGCGCTTCCGGCCGAGGTCTCCGGCACGACCCCCCTCGCGATCGTCCGGGCCGTGCGGCGGCCCTCGGATCGAAGCCCGCCGCCGGCAGGCGGTGTTGCGCCACTTCCGCGGTTCGGCCTAGGCTTGGGTCGTCCCGGTCGTCCCTCGACCGGTGAGGAGACCATCGATGCCGCTTGCGCCCCGCCGTCGTTTGCTCTTCCTCGGCGGCCTCACCCTGTCGCTGGCCGCCTGTCCGCCCGGGTCGCCGACGACGCCCGGCGGGTCCGTTCCTCCGCTCGCGCGCGCGCTGCCGGAGGGACCCGGGGCGGCCGAACCGGAACCGCCCGCGGAACCGCTGCCGCCGGGACTCGACACCGACGCGCTCGCCGCCGCCGGCTGGGAGCCGATCGCGGTCGCTGTTCTGCCGACCGACGACGGGTCCGCGCCGTCCGCGCTGGTCGCCGCCCGTGCCGTCGACGGCTCGCCGGGCGCGTGGCTCGTCGTGGCGCACGGCCGTCCGCCGGCCGAAGCTTCCGTCCTGCGCTTCGCGGGCTCCGAACCGCCGATCCCGCTCTGGCCGCAGCCCGGCGCACGCCCGGGCGAATGGACGGTCGTGGCCGAGCAGGCGACGGCGGCGGCCGGCGGGAGCACGAGGTCGCTGCCCGGCGCCTGGGCCATCGATACGCGCGGCCGGCTCCCGCACGTCGAGCCGCTGTGGGAGGCGCTCGAATCCGCCGACGCCGTCGCCGCGGTCGACCTGGAAGGGGAAGGGGTGGTCGAACTGGTGTCGGTGCGCTGGCACGACGCCTGCCCGGACCCGCTCGATCCCGTCCCGTCCCCGGAACCGGGCTGCGGCCCCCCGCCCCCGGGGACCATCGAAGGGTGCCGCGACGAGCCGCCGGCCGACCCCTGCCTCCTGCTGCGGGCCTGGAGCGGCGCGAACGGCGTGCCCCGCACCTGGCGCACCGGCCTCCGCGACGGCGCGCGTCTCGCCTCGCTCGGCGATCCCCGGCTCGATCGGGTCGCCGCCCTGCTGCTCGCCCTCGACTGCCGGTACGTCGATCTGCGGGACATGACGCTGCGCCGGGAGACCGGTCTGCTGGCGGCCGGGGAGGACGGCGAACTGGTCGAGTCGGTCCGGTGCCTCGACCCGGCCGCCGGCCCGGTCGCCGCGACCGACCGGCGCGTCGTGCTGCTCGAAGCGGGCGACGGGACGCGCGTGCCCGTCGGCCGGGCGCTGTCGCTGCGCGACTCCACGGCGCAGGCCGGCGACCCCGCCGGGCGCTGGAGTCGCGGCTACCGGCTGCTCCCGGACCTCGACGGCGACGGCGTGCGCGACTGGCTGTGGCAGGAGCGGTCGGCAGCCGGCACGCGCCACGTCGTCACGCGCGGCCCGGACGGCCCGGCCGCCGGGACGCTGTTCGTCGATGCCGGCGGCGAGCTCGTCGAGCGCTTGGTCGTCCCCCCGCCCGGCGGCCACGTCCGCCTCGAGGCGCTCGACTGGCGCCCCGCGCCCGAGCCCGCCGCGCTGCTCGACGTGCGGTTGCAGGGACCCGACGGCGCGACCCGGATCGAGCGCGTCGTCGTGCCGCTCGAATTCCGCTGACCGGCGCGCGGCGCATCCGGTCCGCCGACCGGACGCCGGCGGCTGCGGGATCCGTCCGGCTTGTGCTATGGTCTTTTCTCGTCCCGGACCCGGCGCGGCGGAGGTCGCGGGCTGCCGGGTCGCGATGGGGGCGCGGATGGTGCCCGAGCCGAGCGTTCTGGTCGTCGATGACGACGAATCGATCCGCGAGTTCTGCACTCGCGTGCTCGCCGGGACCGGCATCCGCCTGGCGACCTGCGGCAACGGCGCGCAGGCCATCGAACTGCTGGCGCGCGGCGGGTTCGACCTGGCGATCCTCGACGTCCGCCTGCCCGACTGGCGCGGCACGGACGTCCTCGAGTGGATGCGCACGGGCGCCCCCTGCACGTCGGTGATCGTCAGCACCGCCTACGCCAGCCTGGAGCTGGTCGTCGAGGCGATGCGCAAGGGGGCCGTGGACTTCCTGGTCAAGCCCGTTTCCCCCGAGGCGCTGCGCGACGCGGTGCACCGGGCGCTGGGCCGCCGCGCGGCGCCTGTCGCGGCGGCGACGTCCGTGCCGGCGCCGCCGCCCACGCCCGCCGCGGACGGCCTGGGACAACTGGTCGGCCGCAGCGCGGCGATGAGCCAGGTCCACGACCTGCTGCGCCGCGTCGGTCCCACCGACTCCACGGTGCTGATCACCGGCGAGTCCGGCACCGGCAAGGAGGTGGTGGCGCGCACGATCCGCAGCCTCAGCCCGCGCCGCGACAAGCCGTTCGTCGTCGTCGATTGCGGGGCGCTGGTCGGCACGTTGTTCGAGTCCGAACTGTTCGGCCACGTCCGCGGGTCGTTCACCGGCGCGACGTCCACCAAGCACGGCCGCCTCGAACTGGCCGAGGGCGGGACGGTGTTCCTCGACGAGATCGCCAACGTCACGCCGGAGATCCAGGCGAAGCTGCTCCGGGTGATCCAGGAGCGCGAGTTCACCCGCGTCGGCAGCAGCCAGGTCGTTCCCGTCGACGTCCGCATCCTGGCCGCCACCAGCCGCAACCTGATGGAGGAGATCCGCGCGGGTCGCTTCCGCGAGGACCTGTACTACCGCCTGTGCGTCGTCCCGATCGTCCTGCCGCCGCTGCGCCAGCGCGCGGACGACATCCCGCTCCTGGCCGAGCACTTCCTCGCGCGCTACGCGCCGCCCGGTCGACGGATGAGCTTCTCCCCCGCCGCCTTGCAGGTGCTGCTGCGGCACGACTGGCCGGGCAACGTCCGCGAACTGCAGAACACCGTGGAACGCGCCGTCGTCCTGGCCCGCAGCGACGTGATCGAACCGCGCGACCTGGCCTGGCTCGCTCCCGCCGCCACCGCCGAACGACCGACCCCTCGACGCCTCGAGGACGTCGAGCGGGAGCACATCGACCGCGTGTTGCGGGAATGCGGCGGCAACCGCTCCGCCGCCGCCCGCGTGCTCGGCATCCACCGCAAGACCCTCTGGCGCAAGCTTCGGGGCTGACTTCCGCGGACCGACCGCCACGATTCGACCGGCGTCGTCCGGGGCTCTCGCCCATCGGCAGAGGCGGGGTCGGCGGGGCGGGGCTGAGGCGATCCGCCACACTCCGGGGCGTGCAGCCACGCGGCGGCCGCTGCTCGCGCGACCGACCGCCGTCGGGTCCGGCGCACGTCGACGACGAGGCCGACGGCTGCGGCCGAATTCCTGCGGGTTTCGAGCGCAAACGGAGGGCGGCGCCGCCGCCGTCCTTCCGGTCCGGTGTGGCATCCGCCTTGCAGTTCGCGCGCGCCCGGAAGCGCTCCGGATGCGGGGAACACCGTCCCGCCGCTCCGCCGAGCAATCCCAGGAGGTCGTGATGGCGAGTGCGGAAGTCAGTTTGAAGATCGCCGCCCCGATGCTCGAAGTCGCACAGACGGTGCAGGAACAGGGCGGCGAGCAGCTCAAGGAGTGCTACCAGTGCGGGACCTGCACCGCGGTCTGCCCGTGGGGCGACCTGCGGTCGTTCAGCCCGCGGCGCTTCATCGAGCTGGCGCGCACCGGGTTGGAAGGCTTCGAGAACGACGCCTGGACCTGCGTCACCTGCAAGCGGTGCTGGGACCGCTGCCCGCAGGACATCAACATCCCCCAGCTCTTCCAGTCGGTGCGCCGGATCCTGCTCGAGTCGAGTTCCAATCCGCGCACGCTGAACCAGCCGCTCGGCAGCATCCGCGCGGTCGGCAACCCGTGGGGGGAGCCGGTCGAGAAGCGGGAAGCCTGGGCGCGGCAGGCGGAGGTTCCGGTCTACGGTCCGGGCACCGAGCACCTGCTGTTCACCTGCTGCACCAACGACTACGACGCCCGCAACAAGCGGGACTCCCAGGCGATCGTGGAGGTGCTGCGGGCGGCCGGCGCGAGTTTCGGTCACCTCGGCAACGACCAGCGCTGTTGCGGCGACCTGGCCTACACCGCCGGCGACACCGCGGCGTTCGAGCAGATGCGCGAGGCGAACCGGGCCACCTTCGGGCGCGTCCGGGCCGGCAGCGTCCTCCTGACGTCGCCCCACTGCCTGCACGCGTTCAAGAACCGCTACGACGACCCCGAGGGGCGCAAGCGCGGCGACGGGAACGGGCAGGGCGAGACGCGCTACCGGCACGTCGTCGAGCTGTTCGCCGAGGCGCTCAAGGCCGGCGCGCTCAAGCCGACCCGCAAGGTGGCCCGCAAGGTCACCTACCACGACCCGTGCTACCTCGGTCGCTACAACGGCGTCTACGACGCCCCGCGCGAGGTGCTGGCCGCCGTTCCCGGCCTGGAGTTCCGCGAGATGGCGCACCACCGCGAGGCCAGCCTGTGTTGCGGCGGCGGCGGCGGCGGCGTGTGGGTCGAAACCGCGAAGGGCGAGCGGCTCGGCGATCTCCGAATCCGCGAGGCGCTCGACGCGGGCGCCGACACCATCGCCACCGCCTGTCCGTTCTGCGTCCAGATGCTCGAGTCGAGCATCCTGTCCTTCGGCCTCGAGGAGCAGCTCAAGGTGGCGACGGTCGCCGAGTTGCTCGCCGAGTCGCTGCGTCCCGGGGAGGGCTGAGATGACCAAGCCAAGCGGACACCGGATCGGCGTCTACGTCTGCCACTGCGGCGTCAACATCTCGTCCGTGGTCAACGTGACCGAGGTCGCCGCGCAGGCCGCCAAGGAGGACGACGTCGTCCTCACCAAGGACTACAAGTTCATGTGCTCGGCGCCCGGCCAGGACCTGATCCGGGCCGACATCGCCGAGCACAAGCTGGACCGCGTGGTGGTCGCCGCCTGTTCCCCGCGCATGCACGACGACACCTTCCGCGGCGCCTGCGCCAAGGCCGGTCTCAACCCGTACTTCTCCCACATGGTCAACATCCGCGAGCAGGACTCGTGGGTCACCAAGGACAAGGCGCTCGCCACCCAGAAGGCCTCCGCGCTGGTGCGCGCCGCCGTCCGCCGCGTGCGCCGCCACGAGCCGCTCTACAGCAAGGAGGTCGACGTCCAGCCCGGCGTCCTGGTGATCGGCGGCGGCATCGCCGGCATCCAGGCCGCCCTCACGATCGCCGACGGCGGCCAGCACGTCTGGCTGGTCGAGAAGGAGCCGACGATCGGCGGCCACATGGCCCGTTTCGACAAGACCTTCCCGACCCTCGACTGCTCCGCCTGCATCCTCACCCCCAAGATGAACGCCGTCGGCTCCCACCCCAACATCACCCTCCTGACCTCCTCCGAGGTCAAGGACGTCTCCGGCTACATCGGCAACTTCAAGGCGGTGATCGAGACCCGGGCCCGCTACGTCGACCACGACGTCTGCAACGGCTGCGGCCTGTGCATGGAGAAGTGCCCGAAGAAGGTCCCCTCGGAATTCGACGAGGGGCTGGTCCAGCGCAAGGCGATCTACATCCCCTTCCCCCAGGCCGTGCCGAACAAGCCGGTCATCGATCGCGACGCCTGCACCTTCTTCCAGAACGGCAAGTGCAAGGCCTGCGAGAAGATCTGCGGCCCGCAGGCGATCCGCTGGGACGACAAGCCCAGGATGACCGAGGTCCAGGTCGGCTCGGTCGTCGTCGCCACCGGCTTCGAGATGTACCGCGGCCCGGCCCTCGCCGAACTCGGGTACGGCAAGTACCCCGAGGTCTACCACGCGCTGGAGTTCGAACGGCTCAACAACGCCTCCGGTCCCACCGAAGGCAAGATCGCGATGCGCGACGGCCGCACCCCCCAGTCCGTCGCCATCGTCCACTGCGTCGGCAGCCGCGACAAGAAATACAAGCCCTACTGCTCCCGCGTCTGCTGCATGTACTCGCTCAAGTTCGCCCACCTGATCAAGGAGAAGACCGGCGCCGAGGTCTGGGAGTTCTACATCGATGTCCGCTCGCCCGGCAAGGCCTACGAGGAGTTCTACGACCGGATCCGCGAGGAGGGGACGCACCTGATCCGCGGCAAGGTCGGCCAGGTCACCGACGCGGCGCTGACCGACGACGAACGCGGCAAGCTGATCGTCGTCGCCGAGGATACGCTGGCCCAGCAGCGCCTGCGCGTCCCGGTCGACATGGTGATCCTCAGCCCGGGCCTCGCCTCCGCCCCCAAGTCGCTCGCCGTGGCCCAGCTCCTCAAGTGCTCGACCGACAAGGACGGCTTCCTCATCGAAAAGCACCCGAAGCTGGCCCCGATCGAGACCGCCACCGACGGCGTGTTCCTCGCCGGCTGCTGCCAGGGCCCCAAGGACATCCCCGACACCGTCGCCCAGGCCCAGGCCGCCGCCTCGATGTCCCTCCAGCTCGTCGGCAAGGGCAAGGTGCTGATCGAAGGCCGGACCGCCTGGGCCGACAGCGAGCTCTGCTCCGGCTGCCGGATCTGCAACTCGCTCTGCCCGTACGGGGCGATCACGTTCGACGAAGCGAAGAAGGTCTCCGTGGTCAACGAGGTGCTGTGCAAGGGGTGCGGAACGTGCGCGGCGGCCTGCCCGAGCGGTGCGGCGCAGGCCCGTCACTTCAAGGACGACCAGATCTTCACCGAGATCGAAGGGGTGCTGGCGCCATGAGCGAACCCAGGATCGTCGCCTTCCTCTGCCACTGGTGCTCGTACACCGGCGCCGACCTCGCCGGCACGGCGCGCATCAAGTATGCGCCCAACGTCCACATCGTCCGCATCATGTGCAGCGGGCGCATCGAGCCGCAGTTCCTCCTCAAGGCGTTCCGCGAGGGGGCCGACGGCGTGCTCGTCTGCGGCTGCCACCCGGGCGACTGCCACTACCACGAAGGCAACTACAAGTGCCTCCGCCGCTTCCTGATGCTCCAGCAGATGCTCGGCGCCTACGGCATCGAGCAGGGCCGGCTGCGCCTCGAATGGGTCTCGGCCTCCGAAGGCGACCGTTTCGCCAAGCTGGCCGACGAATTCACCGAACAGATCCGCGCCCTCGGACCGCTCGGCGGCCGCGCCGCCTTCGTCGAGGGCACGCCCCAGGGAGGAACCTCATGGGCAAGCTGAACGTCGGCGTCTACTGGGCCGCCTCCTGCGGCGGCTGCGATGTCGCGATCCTCGACATCCACGAGAAGGTGCTCAAGGTCAAGGAGGTCTGCGACTTCTTCCTCTGGCCGATCGCCATGGACTTCAAGTACGCCGACGTCGAGGCCCTCCCCGACAAGCACCTCGACCTGGTCCTGTTCAACGGCGCCGTCCGCAACTCCGAGAACAAGCACCTCGCCGAACTGCTGCGCCAGAAGAGCAAGCTGCTCGTCGCCTTCGGCTCCTGCGCCCACACCGGCGGCATCCCCGCGCTCGCCAACTTCACCACCAAGCAGGGGATCTTCGAACGCGCCTACCTCACCAGCGACTCCACCCACAATCCGCAGAAGATCGTGCCCAAGACGAAGGTCAAGGTCCCGGAGGGTGAACTGACGATCCCCGAGTTCTTCGAGCGGGTGTTCGCGCTCGACCAGGTGGTCGATGTCGACTACTACATCCCCGGCTGTCCCCCCAATCCCGACCGGATCTGGGAGGTTCTGGCCGCGGTCGTCGGCGGAGCCCCGCTCCCGCCGAAGGGCTCGGTCATCGGTGCCGGCACGAAAGCACTGTGCGACACCTGCGAACGCAAGCGCACCGGCGACAAGAAGATCGCCGGCTTCAAGCGCGTCGCCACCACCGACTGGGATCCCGAGGTCTGCTTCCTCGACCAGGGCCTGGTCTGCCTCGGCCCCTGCACGCGCGACGGCTGCGGCCTGCAGTGCGTGAAACACTCCAACATGCCCTGCCGCGGCTGCTACGGCCTGCCCGCGGACATCTCCGACCAGGGCGCCAAGATGATCGCCGCCCTCGGGTCGCTGATCGATTCCAAGGACCCGGAGGAGATCACCCGCATCGTCGGCGAACTGCCCGACCAGGCGGGTTACTACTACCGCTTCTCCGCCGCCGCCGGCCTGCTCGAGAGGAGGAAGGCATGAAGACCGTCGTCGTCGATCCGATCACCCGCCTGGAAGGCCACGGCAAGATCACCCTGTTCCTCGGGGACGACGGGGAACTCAAGAACGCCTACTTCCAGATCCCCGAGCTGCGGGGCTTCGAGAAGTTCCTCGAAGGCCGCCCGGTCGAGGAGGCCCCCCGCATCGTCCCGCGCATCTGCGGCGTCTGCCCCGCCTGCCACCACATGGCCTCCGGCAAGGCCGTCGATGCGGTCTACGGCGTGGAAATCCCGCCTACCGCCAAGAAGCTGCGCGAGCTGTTCTTCATGGGCGAGTACATCCACTCCCATGTCGCGCACTTCTACGCTCTCGCCGCCCCCGACTTCGTCCTCGGCCCCGGCTCCGAGAAGGCCAAGCGCCACATCCTCGGCATCGTCGACAAGGTCGGCCTCGAGATCGGCGGCAAGGTGCTCACCTTCCGCAAGCACGGCCACGAGATCATGAAGGCCGTCGGCGGCAAGTGCACCCACCCCGTCTACAACGTCCCCGGCGGCGTCTCCCGGCCGCTCACCGACGAACAGCGCGACGCGGTCGAGAAGATGGCCCGCGAGTGCGTCGAGCTGGCCAAGTTCTCGCTCCAGCTCTTCGAGGACGTCGTCCTCAAGAACAAGGCGTATCTCGACATCATCACCGGCCCGGCCTACCAGCTCGAAGTCCACAACATGGGCCTCGTCGACGAGCAGAACCGCGTCAACTTCTACGACGGCAAGGTCCGCGTGACCGACGTGAAGGGGAAGGAAATCGTCAAGTACGCCCCCGGCGAGTACCTCCAACACGTCGCCGAGCACGTCGAGGAGTTCAGCTACCTCAAGTTCCCGTACCTCAAGAAGTTCGGGTGGAAGGGATTCACGGAAGGGGCCGAGAGCGGCGTCTATCGCGCCACCCCGCTGTCTCGACTCAACGCGGCGGACGGCATGGCCACCCCGCTGGCCCAGGCCGAGTACCAGCGGATGTTCGACACCCTGGGCAAGCCGTGCAACCTGACGCTGGCCACCCACTGGGCCCGCCTGGTCGAACTGCTCTACTCGTGCGAGCGCGCCGTCGAGCTGGTGACCGACCCGCAGATCACCGACAAGCACGTGCGCAACGTCCCGACCGGGACGCCGCACGAGGGCGTCGGCATCGTCGAGGCCCAGCGCGGCACGCTGACGCACCACTACGTCACCGACGAGAAGGGGATCATCCGCAAGGCCAACCTGATCGTCGGCACCACCAACAACAACGCCCCGATCACGATGTCGATCAAGAAGGCGGCCCAGCATCTCGTCCAGAAGGGCAAGCCGGTGGGCGAGGACGTCCTCAACATGATCGAGATGGCGTTCCGTGCCTACGACCCCTGCTTCTCCTGCGCCACCCACTCGCTGCCCGGCCACTTCCCGATGGAGGTCACCGTCGTCGGGCCCGACGGCGACGTGCGGCAGGTCCTCGAGCGCTCCTGATGCGCGTCGTCGTCCTCGGCCTCGGCAACTCCGTCCTGGCCGACGACGCGGTCGGCCTCAAGGTGGCCGACCGCGTCGAGGCGCTGCTGGCCGGCGGCGCGCCGGCCGACGGCCTCGCGGTCGAGGTGTGCCGGAACGAGTCCGGCGGGTGGGACGTCCTCGACTACGTCGAAGGCGCCGACGTCCTGGTGCTGGTCGACGCCAGCACCGACTCGACGCTCGCCCCCGGCGAACTGCGGTGGTACGATCCGCACGCCCTGACCGCCTTCACCTCGGGACGACTCCGCGGCGTCCACAACATCGACATGTTCGCGGCGCTGGAATACGCCCGCCGGATGGGCTGGCGCGTCCCGTCCGAGATCCATGTCCTCGGGATCGGCGTGCAGGACGTGCGGACCTTCACCGAGGACTGCACTCCGGCCGTCGCCGCCGCCGTCGAGCCGGCCGCCGCCGCCGTCCTGGCCCGCCTCGCCGCCGCGGCGGCCACCGCCTGACGCCGGACGCTCTCGCGATCGAGCCCGCGCAGGAAGAGCGGCCAACGGCGACGATGCGGCGGCCGGCGGGACGAACCGCCCGGCGTCCTACGCCTCGCACAGCTCGCGAGCCAGCAGCTCGGCCAGGGCCGCCGCGGTGCGGGGATCCGGCGCCACGACGCCGTCGGGCGAGGAAGGCTGCACGCGCAGGGTGATCAGCTTCTGCAACTCGGCCGCCGTCAGACCGGGGACGTCGGCGGCCGGCCGCCGCTCGACCGACCCCGGCAACCGGCCGAGGTCGACCGCCTCGAACAGCACCACGCGGTCGTGCTCCGCCACCTCCTGCCGCACCGCCGCCTTGTCGAGATCGTGACGGCCGAGCGCCACGTGGAGCGGGCAACCGCGGAGGGCGAGCGCCTCGAGCAGGCGGCGCCCGACTCCCTCGCGCTCCCGCAGCGCTCCCGGAGCGACCAGCAGCGACACTTTGTGCCCGAAGCGATCCACGATCCGGACGGCGCGCAGGTCGGGCGGCAACGGCCCCGACGACGGCGCGGGCTCCGCCGCCAGCGGCACCGGCCGGTAGACCGAAACCACCAGGTCCAGCAGTTCGTCCGCCTGCACCGGTTCCACCGTGTGGTATGTCACCCGCGCGAGCAGGTACTCGCGCTCCAGCTCCGGCGTCGGCACGTCGAGTGCCGCGATGCGGAGGTCGGGGAACTCGGCCGCGAGCTGCCGGACCAGCTCGGGCCCCGCCGCGCCCAGACTCCGGGCATCCACGAGCGCCAGGGCCGCGCTGCCGTTCCAGGCCGCCGCGACGGCCGCCTCCGGGCTGCCCACCGGGCACACCGTGCAACCCATCCGGCCCAGCCGGTCGGCCAGGTTCCGCGCCCGCGCGCAGTCGCCGGCCGCCACGAGCACCTCGCGCACCCGGCCCGCCGCCACGTCCTCGGCCAGCCGCCGGGGCTGCACGCGCACGAACCACGACCCGACGCACGGCTCGTCGGTGAGGCGGGTCGGCTTCTCCCGCAACGCCTCGTTGACCTCGACCACCGTCCCGCCCACCGGCGAAGGAACGATCCGACGCTCGCGGCCCGGCAGCACGATCGCCGCCAGCGGCAGTCCCCGGTGCAACTCGTCGCCGACCCGCGGCAGCACCAGCTCCTCCATCCGCGCCGCCTCGTCGCTCGCCACCACCGCCCCGACCCGCGCCGTGCCGTCCGCGTCCACCCGGAACCACGCCTCGTCGAAGTAGCGGTAGACGACCGACTCGACGGGCGCCGGCCGCGCCGCCGCCTCCGGCCCGGCGGCGGGCGCCGGCGCGACCGGTCGCGCGGGCGGAACGATGCGCCCGACCACGCAGGCGATCTCGTCCGGCGCGAACGGCTTCGGGACGTAGTCCACCGCCCCCAACCGCATCGCCTCGACCGCGTTCGGCACGCTCGCGTAGCCCGTGATGATCACCACCGGGGTCTGCCGCTGCCGCTGCCGAAGCTCGCGGAGAAACTCCAGTCCGTCCATCTCGGGCATCCGCACGTCGAGCAGGATCGCGTCGTAGTCGCGTGTCGTCGCCATCGCCAGCCCTTCGTCCGGGCTGGTGCTCGTCTCCACCCCGTACCCCCGCCCCTCGAAGATCTTCGAGCAGCTCATGCACACCACCGGCTCGTCATCCACCACCAGCAGCTTGGGTACCGCGCTCATCCTCGTTCTCCTTTCGCCCCCGATCCTGCACCTCACTCACCGTGAATGCCGGGAACGTGCCACGCTTTGGACCGGTCGATCCAGTGAGCTTCGTAAAGCATTCCGAAGGCTTGCGCGAAGCCAGTCCTCCTCGCCCGCCTCCGGGCGGCGGCCGGAGTGTACAATCATGTCGTACACTGTACAGGTCGGCGTCAGTCGTCGGCGGAACCGACGCCGTGTTTGCGGAGCAGGGCGTGGAAGTTGGTTCGCAGCATGCCGACGTCCTCGGCGGCCCGGGTCACGTTGCCGTCGGCGCGGGCGAGCGCTTCGAGGAGGAAGCGTCGTTCGAGGTCGTCGATGGTCGTTTCGCGGATCTCGCGCTTGAACTGCTTGAACTCCTCCCAGGTGCGGGGGAGGGGGGTCCCCTGTCGGGAGGGCGGGCACGGACGCAGTTCGGGCGGCAGGTGGCGCGGTTCGATCCGCTCCGCATCGCAGAGGATGGCCATGCGTTCGACGATGTTCTTGAGCTCGCGCACGTTGCCCGGCCAGGCATAAGCTTCCAGCGCCGCCATCGCCTCCGGACTGAAACCCTCGGCCTTCACCGCATTGTGGCGGCGGAAGCGATCGAGGAACGTCGCGGCCAGGCGCGGCACGTCGCCCGGTCGTTCGCGCAGCGGCGGGAGGACGATCGGGACGACGTTGAGCCGATAGTACAGGTCCTCGCGGAACCTGCCGTCGCGAACCAGTTGCGCCAGGTCGCGGTTGCTGGCCGCCACCAGGCGGATATCGACTTCGCGTTCCGCGGTGTCGCCCACGCGCCGGACCATCCGGGTTTCGAGGACGCGCAGGAGCTTGCCCTGCGTCTCGAGGCTGATGTTCGAGACCTCGTCGAGGAACAGCGTGCCGCGGTGGGCGGCCTCGAGCAGCCCCTGCTTGGTGGCCACCGCGCCGGAGAACGAGCCCTTCACGTGGCCGAACAGCTCGGACTCCAGCAGCGTCGGGACGAGCGCGCTGCAGTCGCAGGCGAGGAACGGATGCGCGCGCCGCGGGCTGAGGCGGTGGATCGCCCGGGCCACCATCTCCTTGCCCGTGCCGCTCTCGCCGGTGATCAGCACCGTGCTGTCGGTGGGGGCGACGCGCCGGAGCAGGCGGAACACCTCCTCCATCGCGCGGCTCGCGCCGATCATCCCCTCGAAGGAACCCTCGCTGCGCAACTGCTCGCGCAGCGCGGCGTTCTCGCGGATCAGCGCCGAGCGTTCCAGCACGCGGTCCACGACCACGGCGAGTTCGTCCGGCGTGAACGGCTTGCTCACGTAGTCGGCCGCGCCGAGCTTCATCGCCTCCACGGCGTTCTGCACCGTCGAGTACCCCGTGATGATCACCACCTCGGAGCGTACGCCCGCCCCGCGCAGCCGCCGCAACACCTCCAGTCCGTCCAAGCCGGGCATCACCATGTCGAGCAGCACGAGGTCGTACTCGCCGCGCAGCGCCTCCTCCAGGCCCTCGCGCGAATCCTGGCGCGACTCCACGGCGTAGCGCTTGCCCAGGATCCGGCTGCAGCTCAGGCAGACCACCGGCTCGTCATCGATCACCAGGATCCGGTGGCGGGCTTCGTCCGGCCGGGGCGGTGCATCGGTCACGACGTCGGTCCTCCTCCATTCGCGGGTTCCGGCGGGGCCAGCGGCAGCAGGATCGTGAACGTCGAGCCTTGCCCGACCTCGCTCTCCACCTCGATCACCCCCTGGTGCTGCTGGATGATCCCATAACTCACGCTCAACCCCAACCCCGTCCCGGACCCCACCGGCTTGGTCGTGAAGAACGGCTCGAAGATGTGCTCCAGCACATCCTGCCGGATCCCGGTGCCGGTGTCGGTGATCGCCGCATAGGCGCGGTCCGCACGCCGGCCGGTGGAGACGGTCAACGTCCCGCCCCCGGGCATCGCCTCGGCGGCGTTGAGCAGCAGGTTGAGCACGACCTGCTGCAGGCGGTTGCGATCCGCGGAAACCGGCAGCGGCTCGGCGCTGTACTGTTCCCGCAACGTCAGCTTGACGAACGCCTTCTGGCGCCGCACCAGCTCCAGCGACTGCCGGACCACCTCGCCCAGGTCCAGCGTCCGCACCTGCATCGGCGACTCGCGCGCGAAGTCGAGCAGGCCCCGGACGATCTCCCGGACGCGCGTGGTCTCCCGCAGGATCACGTCCAGCGACTGGCGGTCCTCGTCGTCGAGATTGGTTTTCTCGCGCAGCAGGTGGGCGAAGGTCAGCACGCCGGTCAGCGGGTTGTTCACTTCGTGCGCCACCCCCGCTGCGAGGCGGCCCACCGAGGCCAGCTTCTCGGTCTGGTTGAGCTGCTGGCGCATCGCTTCCTTGAGCTTCTCCTCGCGCTGGCTCACCGCATCGGCCATGCGGTCGATCGCCCGGCACAGCGCGCCCATCTCGCCCGCCGGCCGCAATCCGACGCGCGCCGAGAGGTCCCCCGCCACGACCTGGTCGGCCATCCGCACGACGCGGCCGATCGGGCGCAGGAGGGAGCGCGTGACCACCAGCAGCAGGAGCAGGCTCCCCGCCGTCGTCGCCCCGACGGCGATCAGGAACACGGTCAGGATCGCGGTCTGCGGCCGCCGAAACGGCGCTTCCAGCACCCCGACGTACAGCGAACCGATCACCCGCCCCTCCACATCGCGGATCGGCTCGTACGACGTGATGTACCAGTCGGTGACCACGAACGCCCGGCCCGCGTACACCTCGCCGCGCTCCAGCACCGCCTCCGTCACCTCCGCGCTCAGCCGCGTCCCCACGGCGCGGCTTCCGTCCTCGCGGAGCACGTTCGTCGACACCCGCAGGTCGTCGAGGAAGATCGTCGCCGTCCCGATGTCGCGCTCCCCTTCCTTGAGATTCCAGAATACGTCGCTCTTGATCGCATCGACGATGTCGTACCGCCGGTTGAGCAGGTCCGCGGCGAACAGGTAGCCGAGGACCTCTCCCGACTTCGTCAGGTCGACCAGCGGCGCGGCCGCCGCGATCACCAGCCCGCGGTCGTCCTCGGTGCGCGTCGTCGGCTTGGCCGCCGGCGTGTCGATGAAGCGGAACCGTGCCCGAAGCGCCAGCTCCTCCCCCTCGCGGCGCAACCGCTCCCCCGACAGCACCTCCGTCGCCCAGAACGCCTGGCCCGTGCGCCGCACGCGCCGCACGACCGCGTCGTCGTCGAGCCGATCGCCCGTCCGCCCGGGCGCGTGCGCCCGCCAGACCACCCGACCCTCGGCGTCGAGCAGCGACAGCATGTCGAAGCCGCCGTGCCGGCGGATCGCCTCGAGCACCTCGTCGACCCGCCCCAGGTTGGCCGTCGTCAACGGCGAGGGCAACGTGTGCCGATAGGAGGCGGCGAGCAGCAGGTCCAGGATCCGCTGGCCGTGCGCGTCGTAGACGCGTCGGGCCGAGTTCAGGTCGAGTCGCACGCGGGACTCCACCTCCCGGACCAGCACCCGGCTCGCATACAGCACCGTCACCGCCGACAGCACCGCGTTGGCCACCAGCACGACGGCGACGGTGCCGAGCATCAGACGGAACCAGATCGTATGCTTCCACTTCATCGCCGGTCGCCCGCCGAGCAGCGCCGATCTTGCAGGTTCCAGGCCAGCCGTGCAACGCGGCTTCCCCTGTCATGACGGACCTCCGCGGTCTCTGCCGCACCTGCCCGACACGCGGCACGTGGCGCAACGCCACAACCGGGGCACCCGACCCCTGCGACGCGTGGCAACGCGCACCGCCGGCACGGGGCCACACCACCAACCCTTCGCACCTTCGACCGGAAACCCTGTCGTTTGCCGCGCCTCCAGGCGCCGCGGTGTGCGACGCCCGTGGCACACCGGTTGCAATGACCCGCCCCGCCGGTCCATGTCCGGAACGGTGCTCCGCGCGTGGAACCGGCGGGGAGGAATCGTGGCCCGCGCCGCCATCCTGGTTGTCGCCGGAAACGACGAACAGCGCGCCGCACTGACCCGCGCCCTGGCGGCCGCCGGCTGGCGCGACGTGTCGGCCGCGGCGTCCGTCGCCGAGGCGGTGGCGACGGTGCGCGGCGGGCGGGGACAGTTCGCCTGCGCCGTCGTCGCCGAGCGCCTCGCCGACGTCGCCGCCGTCGACGGCATCCCGATTCTCCGCGCCGCGGCGCCCACCTTGAAGGTGATCTTCGTCGCGGACCGCACCGACGAACGGCTCGAGGCCCGGGTGCGCGCCCTGGACGTCTTTTTCTACCACGTCGCCGCCGACGGGGACGGCGAGTTGCTCGAGGCGCTGGCGGCGGCGGTGGGCCGGCCGCGCATGCCCGCCGCCGGCCCGCCGTCCGTGCTCGTCGTCGGCGACGATTCCGCACTGCTCGACGCGCTGCGACGCCTCCTCGCCCGCGCCGAGGTCCGGCTCCTCCCGCCGGTCCCGCTCGCCGACGCGCTGCGCGCCTGCCGCGAGTCGAAACCCGACCTGGTGATCGTCGATCTGCCCGACGGGCGCCCGGCCGACGGCCTCGAGTTGTGCCGGGAACTCCGTCGCGACCCTTGCATGCGCCACGCCCCGCTCGTGGTGCTCGCCGTCCCGTCGCTGTGCGACGGCGTGCCCGGCGGTTGCGGCGACGACGGGTGGTCGCCGTTCGACCTCTGCTGCCGCAAGCCGCCCGACCCGGCCGAACTGCTCCCCGCCCTGCGCCAGCTGCTCGATCCATGACCGCTCGACCCCGCCCGCCGGCTCGCGGCCTTGCGCCGGCCTGTTGCCGGCCGGGCGCCGGTCGGGCGACGGAATCCGCGGTCGCCGCCCGTCTTGCCTCGCGCCGCCCGCTGCGGCACGCTCCGGGCCGCCGGCCGGGGCGCCGCCGTGCCCGGGACCGGCGCGACGGGCGCGACGGCGGACCGCGCGGCGACGGAAGGACGCCGGGGTATGCACGAGGCATCGATCGCGGCGGGGATCATCGACCGGCTGCTCGAGCACCCGCAGCTCGCCGGGCGGCGCATCCGCGTCGTGCGGCTGAAGGTCGGCCGTCTCTCGACCGTCGTGCCCGAGAACCTCGCGTTCGTCTTCGGGGCGATCGCGGCGGGCACGCGCGTCGAGGGCGCGCGGCTGGAGATCGAGGTGGTGCCGGCCCGGGCCGTCTGCCTGAGCTGCGGCCACGCCTTCGAGATCGAGGACCCGATCTTCCTCTGCCCGGCCTGCGCGGCGGGCCGGCTGCGGCTGGAGTCCGGCCGCGAGCTCTCGCTGGAGAGCGTGGAAACCGAGGACCAGGAGGACTGATGGCCCAGATCAAGGTGCTGGAGAAGGTGCTCGGCGCCAACGACAAGATCGCCGCGGACAACCGGCGCCTGTTCCGCGAGCGCGGGATCGTCGCGGTGAACCTGATGTCGGGCCCCGGCGCCGGCAAGACCTCGCTGCTCGAACGGGTCCTGCCGCGCCTGGCGGCCCGCGCGCCGGTCGCGGTGATCGAGGGCGACATCGCCACGACGGCCGACGCCGAGCGGATCGCGGCGGTCGGCGTCCCCGTCGTCCAGATCAACACCGACAAGCTCGGCGGCGCCTGCCACCTCGAAGCGCTGGCGATCCAGACCGCCCTGGCCGATCTGCCCGTCGAGGGCCTGCGGTGGCTGTTCGTCGAGAACGTCGGCAACCTGGTCTGCCCGGCCGAGTTCGACCTGGGCGAGACGCTCCGCGTCGGCGTGCTGTCGGTCACCGAGGGCGAGGACAAGCCGATCAAGTATCCGCTGCTGTTCCGGCAGATCCAGCTGCTCCTGTTGCACAAGGTCGATCTGCTGCCCCACCTCCGCCTCGACCTCGATCGGCTGCTCGAAAACGTCCGCCGCGTCAACGCCGAGCTGCCCGTGGTGCGCTGCTCCGCCGCGACCGGCGAAGGGCTGGACGAGTTCGTCGCGTGGCTCGAGCAGCACGCGGCGACGTAGGGTCGGCCGGACCCCGCCGCCCCCCGGGGCGCCGCCGCTCCCCGGCCCGTCCCGGCCGCGACCGGAACCGCCCGCCGGCTGCCGATTGAACCGCCTGCCGTTCTGGGCTATCCCTCGCCGATCGCGGCCGGGCGCCCCGGGCCCGCCGCAGGAGGAGCCGATGAAGTACAAGGTCGCCGATCTCTCGCTCGCCCCGCAGGGGCGGCTCAAGCTGGAGTGGGCCGAGTCGCGGATGCCGGTCCTGATGCGGCTGCGCGAGCGGTTCGCCCGCGAGCAACCGCTGCGCGGCGCCCGCATCGCCGGCTGCCTGCACGTCACCAAGGAGACCGGCGTGCTCGTGCGGACCCTGCGCGCCGCCGGCGCCGAGGTGTCGTGGTCGGGCTGCAATCCGCTCTCGACCCAGGACGACGTCGCCGCCTGCCTCGCCGACGAGGACACCAGCATCTACGCCTGGCGCGGCCTGTCGGTGGAGGAGTTCTACTGGTGCATCGATCGAACCCTCGACTTCCGGCCGACCCTGACGCTCGACGACGGCGCCGACCTGATCTTCTCCGTCCACAACCGGCACCCGGAACTGGCTGCCGGCATCCGCGGCGGCACCGAGGAGACGACGACCGGCGTGCACCGCCTGCGCGCCATGGGCCGGGCCGGCAAGCTGCTCTACCCCGTGATCGCCGTCAACGACGCCGAGACGAAGTGGGACTTCGACAACGTCTTCGGCACCGGCCAGTCCTCGATCGACGGCATCCTCCGCTCCACCGCCATCCTGCTCGCCGGCAAGGTCTTCGTCGTCGCCGGCTTCGGCCACTGCGGCCGCGGCACCGCCCTGCGCGCCCGGGGCATGGGCTCCCTGGTCGTCGTCACCGAGGTCGACCCGATCCAGGCCCTCAAGGCCCGCCTGGAAGGTTTCGAGGTCCTGCCGATGGACGAGGCGGCGAAGATCGGCGACGTCTTCATCACCGCCACCGGCATGAAGGACGTGCTCTGCGAACGGCACTTCCGCGCGATGAAGGACGGCGCCGTGGTCTGCAATACCGGCCACTACGACTGCGAGATCCGCATCCCCGACCTCGAGGCCCTGGCCGAATCACACCGCGAGATCCGGCCGAACAACGAGGAGTACCGGATGAAGGACGGCCGGCGGATCTACCTGCTGGCCAGGGGCCGTCTCGTCAATCTCGCCGGGGCCGAAGGACACCCCTCCGAGGTGATGGACATGAGCTTCGCCAACCAGCTCCTCGCGCTGGTCCGGCTCCATCGCGAAGGCGACAGGCTCTCCAAGGACGTCCACGACCTGCCCCGCGAACAGGACCAGGAGCTGGCCGCGCTCAAGCTGGAAACGCTCGGGATCCGGATCGATACCCTGACCCCGGAACAGATCGCGTATCGCTCGGACTACGCCGCCGGAACCTGATCCGACACCGGCTGCGATCGCCACGGCCGGCGACGCCACCGCAAGAACGTCGTCGCGGAGTCCCGGCGCGGGGCCGTCGGGCCCCGGCGCGACCTACGCCGCGTCCGCCGCCGGGCCGAACGGGTTCTCCGTGCGGAACGCGCGCTGCCGCTCCTCCCCCACCACCGACAGCATCTCCTTCTCGCCCACGAGTCCCGCATCGAGCAGCGCCTGCATGTAGCCGTCCGCATAGCCCGCCGCCCGCGCGATCCGCGCGTACGCCGACCCCTGGTAGCGCGCCAGGAACGCCTCGTGCAGCCGTTCTCGCAGCGCCCGGACCAGCTTCTCCCGATCGATCACCATCCCCGCCTCCCGTGCCCCCCTCGCCGCCCGCCCGCGGCCTTCGCGCCTGCCTGCGACCTGTGTACGCCCCCTCTCGGGATCGGTCAAAAAACGTGGGGTCCTGCGCGGGTGAGCAGGTATCCTTCAAGTCGCGCGGACCCCTGCGCCCCCAACCGCCGCCGGCGCCGTTCCCATCGCGCAGGTCCCTGCAGCACGGGCCGCCGGACGACCGGGCGAGTGAACATCCCGGGGCCGTGACCCGTCGACGCCCGGCCGCCGTCCGGTTGAAGCGGAAGGACGGGGGTGCTACAGGGAGGACGTGCCGCACGAGCGAACCGGCCGCGCGGCGGGGAAAGGAGAGCAAGGCGATGCGCAAGGGCTTGGCGATGTCGATCGTGGTGCTGCTGGGTCTGGGGGCGGCGGCTCCGGCCGACGCCTCGCTGTTCGAGATCTACATCCGGGGCGACGGCGGCTTCGAATACCTCGACATGACCGCCCTCGACTACGCGGGCGCGCTCAATCCTGCCAACTACGACACCCTGCCCCGCGACCAGCAGGAAGTCATCGACAACATGACCAAGAACTACAAGGGCGAGGGGTGGATGGCCGGCGGCTCGGTCGGCGTCCTGCTGCTCGACTTCATCGACCTCGGCGTCGATTTCCGCCAGTCGGGCCTTTCCTTCGACAGCGGCACGGACGCCGACCTGACGCAACTGGTGCTGCACGCCGCCTGGCACATCCTGGGCACCGAGATGATCTTCGATCCCTCGCTGCTCATGGGGTTCGGCTACTCGTACCTCACCACCCCGGGTGTGACGCTCGCTGCGGGATCGGCCGTGGCGGGCGAGGAGGTGACGACGAACGGCTTCATCGGCCGTGTCGGCGCGGCGCTCGACATCCGCTTCCTCTCCTGGATGTCGGTCGGCGCGGCGGTCGATTTCTCGTTCCTCTACTTCGACGCGGGCGAGAACACCTCCTGGGGCTTCAACACCGACATCCTCGGCCGGCTCAGCTTCCACATCTGACCGGGAACGGCGCCGCGGGGCGGCGTTCCACGGCCGGTGTCGCCGGCGGCCGGGCGGTCCCCCGCGGGGCGCGGAGAGGCGCGCGGCGAGCCGCGACCGACCCGGCCTTGCGGCGTCCGCCGTGCGTTCCGCAAGCGGCGGGGAGCCGCGCGCGGCGGGGCCGGCGGTGCGTCCGGGCGGCCCGGAGAGGCCGCGCGCGCCGCGGACGCGACGGTCCCGCGCGCGCCGCGGCCCGGGTCAGAACCCCGAGCGGGAGGCATCCGGGCGGATGTCGTAGGCCGACCCGGAGGCGAGGCTGGTGATCTCGCAGTCGTCGCCGGAGGGCCCGCGCGCGACGATGTCGGCCACGCGCCAGATCTCGCCGGTCCCGGCGGAGACGTTGTTGATTCGCGCCGGGCCGTAGACCACGCGCGGGGTGCCGCCACAGTAGATCCGCACCATCACGTCGGCGGGGCCGTCCCAGGTGTCGTCGTCGTAGTAGTGGACCGCCACGCGGAACAGATCCCCGTCGTGCGCGCCATCGATGTTGACGTTTTCCGGCCCCCAGCCTTCGACGTCATCGATGTCCAGCCGCGGGTTCGGGCAGCGGCTGCGGGCGCAGGCGGTGGCCGGCGAGTCCGGGTAGCCCCAGGCGATGGTGTAGGAGACCCAGGGGAGGATCGGGTTGACCACGCAGTTCGCGTAGTAGCAGTCGTCGGCGTTGAACCAGCCGCTGGACGGTCGGTTGCGATGGAAGTGCAGGTCGACGTCCGAGACGCTGTCGCCGGACACGGTCTCGTTCCACCACATCTCCACGCGGATCCCCTGGCCGCGGACGTGGACGACGAAGGTGCAGACGTGGGTCCTTCCGTACGGGTCGACGATCGTGACCGTGATGATGTAGTCGCCGGAGATGTCGAAGTAGACCCGCGTGTCCTCCGCCGCCGGCGACTCGGCGCCGGTCGTCGCCGAGCCGGCCGGCGCGACGACGGCCCAGCTGCAGTCCGCCCCGCCCTCCGGGTAGAAGTCGTCGCAATGCAGTCCGTACCAGTTCAGCGGCGCCGCGTGGTCCTCGGTCGGGCAGATCACCGACGGCCGGCACTCCTCGAGGTCGTCGACGCAGTCGTTGCAGTCGTTGTCCTTCCCGTCGCACACCTCGGGCTCCGGCAGCAGGCTCCCCTCGCAGGGTCCCCACGAGCCGAACTCGAAACCGGTGCAGACCATCGTCCCGTCCACGCAGCCGCCGATCCCGCGCCGGCCGGGCGGTCCGGCGAAGCACGACTGGACCTCCCCGCCCACGCACGAGCAGCCCTCGTCGACGCGGCCGTCGCAGTTGTCGTCCGAACCGTTCCCGCAGATCTCGGACGGCCCGCAGCCGTCTCCCGGGTCCGGGGGACACGCCAGCGGCGCGTCGGGGTCGGCGTCCGCGCCGCCGTCGTCGTCGCCGTCCGCACCGCCGCCGCCGTCGTCGTCGCCGTCCGCGTCCGGGGCCCCGGGCCGGCAGGAGCAGGCTCCATCGACGCACGTCCCGACCGGATAGCCCAGCGCCGCGCACGCCTCGGTGCAGGTCGCCGGATCGCACGTCGTCCCGTCCAGCCCCTCGAGGATAATTCCGTCGCCGGCGGTGTCGGCGCGGTCGAACCGGCCGTCGGTCGGCCCGATCGTGTCGTCGGCCGGCGAGCACCCGAGCGCCGGAAGCAGCAGGAGCAGTCCCGCGACGGCCACACCCCGACCCTCGTGCCCGGCGTTCCGGATCATCGCTGCCTCCTCCTGCCGGCCCGACCAGCGGAACCCCGCCGCGGTCGTTCCCTGCAAGGGTACTATACGGTTGGACCCAGGGGGGGACAAGGTCGGACCCGGGCCGTCGGCGGCCCGGGCGGGAGGAGGGAGGGGAACGGAAGGAACGCGGCGTTCGGGGGGTTCCGGGGCCCGACCGGTCGCCGCTGCGGCCGGGCCCCGCGTGCGGGACGCTAACTCATCTTGACGTCGATCCTGCGCGGCTTGGCTTCCTCGCGCTTCGGCAGGTGGATGCGCAGGACGCCGTCCTTGTACTCCGCGGAGACCTTGGTTTCGTCGACCGTGGACGGCAGGACGAAGCTCCGCGTGAACGACCCGTAGGCCCGCTCGACGCGGTGGTACGACTCGTCCTTGCTCTCCGACTCCGCCTTGCGCTCGCCGCTCAGCGTGAGGATGTTCTCCTGCACCGTGATCTCGACCTGCTTCGGATCGATCCCGGGCAGATCGGCCGACACGAGGAGCTCCTTGTCGTTCTCGGCGACGTCGACCGCCGGGCACCACCGGCACGACGCCTCCCCGAACGTGGTGCGGAAGAACGGATCGTCGAACACCCTGGCCAACTCACGGAACGGTTCCCAACGAGCGAGCATGACACACCTCCTTCTGCACGGGCTTTGCGGCCCGTCTCTTCGCCGCTCTCGGCTTTCTCTGTCCGCTGCCCCGGCGCCGGAGCATCGAATCTCGAAGCACCGTGAAGGTAACCACCGCCTCCTTCGTGTCAACGCCGCGGGTGCAGCCGACGGCGCTTCATGGTATGGTCCGCCGCCGCGGCAGGCGGAGCCGCGCGTTGCGTGGGCGCGGGGGAACGGACGGCGCGAGCGCCGGAGGCAGGCATGAGTCTCACGGAGGCCCTCAACCGCTTCACCGAGCTCGGCGCGGAATGGGTGCTGTGGCTGCTGCTCGGCCTGAGCGTGATCTCGATCGCGATCATGGTGGAGCGCGCGATCGCGCTGTACAAGCGCCGCGGCGACGCCGCCGCGCTCGCCAGGCTCCTGCAGACCCACCTCGACGAGGGTCGAGTCGACGAGCTGCTCGCCGCGCTCCGCGACCGCCGATCGATCGAGGCCGTCGTGCTGCGCGCCGGTCTCGCGCGTCGTCACGAAGGCCCCGCGGCCGCGGAAGAGGCGATGCAGGCGGCCCAGGTCGCCGAGCGCCAGGAGCTCGACCGCTACCTCGCGTTCCTCGGCACCGTCGGCTCCAACGCCCCGTTCATCGGGCTGGCGGGCACGGTGATCGGCATCATGCAGGCGTTCCGCAACCTCGGCGGCAACCTCCAGGCGGGCGCCAGCTCCACCGTCATGTCCGCGATCGCCGAGGCGCTGGTCGCCACCCTGATCGGCCTGCTCGTCGCCGTCCCGGCCGTCATCGCCTTCAACTACTTCCAGCGCCGGATCAAGGTGCGGATCAACGACACCCAGGTGGTCGTCCACACGCTGCTCGGATACCTCAAGGCCCGCTCCGCGGCCAAGACCGCCGCGGCCGCCGACTCCAAGGACTGACGGAGGCGACGATGGCCGGCCCCGCGCGCGACGACGACGAGTTGCTCTCCGACATCAACATCACGCCGTTCGTCGACGTGGTGCTCGTGATCCTGATCATCTTCCTCGTCACCGCCACCTACATCATCACCAAGTCGATCCCGATGGACCTGCCCAAGGCCGCCACCGGCGAGCAGGTCGTCACCACCCTCGCGATCTCGCTCGACGCCCGCGGCATCGTCTACCTCGACGGCCGCCCGATCGAGGAGCCGGAGCTGGTCGTGCGCCTGCGCCAGGTGCGCGCCGAGAAGCCCGACGTCCGCGCCGTGATCGCCGCCGACGGCGGCGTCGAGTACCGCCGCGTGATGCGGCTGATGGACCTGTGCCGCAAGCAGGGCATCTCCCGGCTGGCCTTCAACATCCGCGCGGACGACGAGGCGCCGTCCGCCGCCGGAGCCTCCCCGTGAACCGCAACCTCGTCGTCGGCCTGGCGATCGCGCTGCTGCTTCACGGCGCCGCCGCCCTCGCGTTGGCCCACGCCAAGGGAAGGAGCGACCGCGGGAACGTCTCCGAGGTGGAGGTCGATGTCGACGAGCCGGACAAGCCGCCGCCGCCGCCGCCACCACCACCACCACCACCACCGCCACCGCCGGAGCCGGAGAAGGTCGAGCCGGAGCCGGAGCCGGAACCCGGGCCGCCTTTGGAGCCCGAAATACCTGCGCCGGAGCCCGAAAAACCCGCGCCGCCGAAGCCGGCGCCGGAGCCCGAAAAACCCGCCGCCCCGCCGCCCGCGCCGGTCGATTTCGGCGACATCTCCGACCACACCTTCGCCAGCGACTCCGACTGGGAAATCACCAACGTCCCCGACAACCCCGACGGGCAGAGCGGCGTCGTCGTGGTCGGCGCCGAGAACGCGCCCCCGCCCGAGACTCCTCCCCCCCCTCCTCCGCCGGCCCCGGTGGCCGTCCGCACGCCGCAGGGCTCGGGCGGGGAAGGGACCGGCGGCTCGGGAACCGGGACGGGACGCGCACCGGTGTTCCGTCCGGCCACCGACGTCTCGCGGCCCCCCGAGGTGGCGGACGAGGTGCGGGCGAGCTACCCGGAGGAGGCGCGGCGCGAGGGGATCCAGGGCGCCGTGCGGCTGCTCGTGCTGATTCGCAAGGACGGCACCGTCTATCGCGTCCGCGTGCTCGAAGACCCCGGCTACGGTCTCGGCGAGGCCGCCCGCCAGGCTCTCGAACGTTTCCGCTTCCGTCCGGCGCTGGGCCCGGACGGCGAGCCGGTCGATTACCAGATCTACTACACCTACCGCTTCGTCCTCGATTCGTAGCCCGCGCGGCATCCGACCTTCCGTGCGCGCTCGCGTCGCGTTCCCTCCCTTTCCGGTGGCCGCGGCGCCGCACGGCGACGGCGTTCGGGCGAACGCGCGGTGGACGATGTCCGAGGCGCCCTCGCGGATCGGGTTCTCCTTTCCGGTCGGGGCGTGCGACGACCGGTCGATCCGGACTGGATTCCCGGGCGCGCTTCTGATACCCGGTTCGCTGCATGCGTCCTCGTCGTCTCCGCGGAGTCCGGTGCCTGGGTGCCGTCCTGCTGGCGGCGGCGACGGCGGCCCGGGCCCAGGCGACCGGCCCGACCGGGGAAACGGCGGCGGGCGGCTCCGCCGGCACCGTCGCACCGGCAAGCGATCCGGCGGGCGGGGCGGCGACGTCTTCGCCGACGCCGGCGGGCGCGACCGCCGCCGCGCAACCGCCGCGACTGGTGCGGGCCGCGGAGGCGACCTACCCCCGCGAGGCGCTCGCCGCGGGCCTGGCCGCGACCGTCCCCTGCCGCGTGACGCTCGACGCCGAAGGCCGGGTCCTCGACGTCGAGGTGCTCGAGCCGCAGGGGCAAGGCTTCGACGAGGCGGCCGTCGACGCGATCCGCCGCTCGACCTTCGAGCCGGCCTACCGCGGGTCGGTGCCGATCCCCGCGCGCTTCGTCTACCGCTACGTGTTCCGGCTGCCCGCGGCGGCGGCGGAGGGTCCCGGCGGGCCGGCGGGAACCGGCGGAACCGCGAGCGGGCCCGAGGTTCCCGGCCCGGGTCCCGGGACGCCGTCCGGCGCGGGCGCGTTGCCGCCGGCCGAGGAGTTCGGCGAGCCGATCGTGACGCTCGAAGGAGACGTCGTCGACCTGGACGACGTGTCGATCGAGGAGGCGGCGGTTTCCGTGACCGGCGGGGCGCTGGTCGAGCCGGTGGTCGCGGTGGCGGACGCGCGGGGGCATTTCTCGGTCACCGACCTGCCGCCGGGGCGCTATCGGCTGCGGGTGTCGGCGCCGGGGTTCGTGACGTTCGAGGCGGAGGAGGTGGTGGTCCCGGGGGAGGTGACGGTGGTGCGCTACCGGCTGGAGCCGGAGCGTTCGCCGGTCGCCTTCGAGACGGTGATCCGGGCGCCGCGGCCGCCGCGGGAGGTGACGCGGCGCACGATCGAGACGCGCGAGATGGCGCTCGCCCCCGGGTCGGCCGGCGACGCGCTGAACGCGATCCAGAACATGCCGGGCATCGCCCGGCCGATCTTCGGCTCGGGGATGGTGGTGATCCGGGGGTCGAACCCCGGCAACACGCTGTACTACCTGGACGGCGTCGCCATCCCGCTCGTCTACCACTTCGGCGCGTTCCGCTCGGCGGTCAACGGCGACCTGCTCGAACGGATCGACTACTTCCCCGGCAACTACTCGGTGCGCCACACCGGGGCGCTGGGAGGGGTGATCGAGGTTTCGCCGCGCGTGCCGAACCGCGAGCGCTGGACCGGCTACGCGGACCTCAACCTAGTCGACGGCGGGGCGCTGGTGGAGGGGCCGCTGGCCGCGAACGCCTCGATCGCCGGCTCGGTCCGCCGCTCGTGGATCGATGCGACGCTGCCGGCGATCCTGCCGTTGTTCGTCGACGAGGAGGACCTGTCGATCACGGCGGCGCCGGTGTACTGGGACTACCAGCTGCTGGCGGACTGGGAGCCGTCGGCGGACGACCGGCTGCGGTTCTTCCTGTACGGTTCGGACGATTCGATCGCCTTCCTGTTCGGCGAGCCGGTGCAGGGCGACCCGACGATCCAGGGGGCCGCGGCGATGGACATCGGCTTCCACCGGCTGCAGGCGGAGTGGAACCGGCTGATCTCGCCGGCGATGGAGAACCGGCTGATGCTCGCGGTGGGCTACAACATCATCCGGTTCGAGATGGGCGATCTGTTCGACGTGACCTACCACATGGCGCCGGTCCAGGTGCGGGAGGAGTTCACGTTCCGGTGGGGCGAGGCGCTGCAGATCACGCTGGGGGTGGACAGCGGGATGGAGTGGTACCTGGCGCGCGCCCGGCTGCCCGACGTGTTCGGGATGGGCGCCACCGGCGGCCCGCCGCTGTGCGGCTACGAGAAGCTGGAGGTCGACAGCTCGGGGTGGAACTTCTGGCCCGGGTTCTTCCTCGAGACCGAGCTGCGCCCGGTGGAGGGGCTGCGGTTGATCCCCGGGGTGCGCTTCGACATCGACACGGACGGACGGCGGACGGCGATCGAACCCCGGTTCAACATGCGCTACGAGTTGCGCGAAGGCACCACGCTCAAGGGGGGGATCGGCCTGTACTCCCAGGGGGCGTCGCCGCAGGAGACGAGCGAGGACACCGGCAACCCGGACCTCGTGCTGCAGCGCTCGTACCAGTACGGCCTCGGCGTGGAGCAGCGGCTGACGGACCGCATCCACCTGTCCGTGGACCTGTTCTACAAGCAGCTCGACCGGCTGGTCCGCCAGAGCGACGACGAGATCGTGCGCGACGGCCGGCGGGTGGCGGAGAACTTCGACAACGATTCGTACGGCCGGGTCTACGGCGCGGAGATCCTGGCGCGGTACGAGCCGGACGAGTGGTTCTTCGGCTGGATCGCCGTGACGCTCCTGCGTTCGGAGCGGCGCGACCAGGGCGGGCCGTGGGAGCCGTCCGAGTTCGACCAGCTCCTAAACCTGACGCTGCTCGGGTCGGTCGATCTCGGCCGGGGCTGGAACATCGGCCTGCGCTTCCGCGTGGCCCAGGGCTACCCCTATACCCCGGTGGTGGGCTCGATTTTCGACGGCGACTGCGACCAGTACCTGCCGCTCGAGGGCGAACCCAACTCGGGCCGGCTGCCCTGGTTCCATCAGCTCGACCTGCGCGTCGACAAGACGTTCGACTGGGAGGTGTTCAAGCTGTCGATCTACCTCGACGTGCAGAACGTCTACTTCCACTACAACGTGGAATCGATCGGCTACAACCACGACTACACGCGGCGCACGGACGTCCACGGCTTGCCGATCCTGCCGGCGCTGGGGATCAAGGGGTCGTTCTAGCGCGGGGCAGGGGCACGCCGCGGCGGCGCAGCAGGCGGTAGAAGGTCACGGGGTCGACACCGGCGCGGCGGGCCGCCGCGCGCACGTTGCCGCGGCAAGCGTCGAGCAGCTCGGCGAGGTAGCGTCGCTCGGGACCGGCCAGCCACCGTTCGCGCAGGACCCGGAGTGTGGCCTGCGGGGCGGGCGACGACGGCGCGACGGCGGCCGGCGCGACGTCCGCCAGCGGGGGCAGGTCGGTCGCCTCGACCACCTCGCCGGCCGCCAGGATCACGGCATGCTCGAGGATGTTGCGCAGCTCGCGCACGTTGCCGGGGAAGTCGTACGCCGCCAGCAGCGCCAGCGCCTCGGGCGCCAGCCGGTTCGCCGGCCGGCCGTGGCGCTGCGCCGCTTCCTGGAGGAACACCTGGGCGAGCACCGGCAGGTTGTCCTTGTAGCGCCGCAGCGGGGGCAGGGCGAGGGTCATGACGCCGACGCGGTAGTACAGGTCGTGGCGGAAGCGTCCCGCGCGGACCTCGGCGGCCAGGTCGCGGTTCGTCGCGCAGATCAGCCGGACATCGACCCGCTCGGGCGCCTTGTCGCTCCCCAGGGGCTGCACCTCGCCGCGGTCGAGCGCGCGCAGGACCTTGGCCTGGAGCCCGAGGGGCAGTTCGCCCAGTTCGTCGAGGAACAGGGTGCCGCCGTGGGCCTTCTGGAACTCGCCGCGTTTGGCGAGGGCGGCGCCGGTGAACGCGCCGCGCACGTGGCCGAAGAGCAGGCTCTCGAAGAGCGGCTCGGGGAGCGCCGCGCAGTTCACCGTGACCAGCGGCGCCTCGGCGCGCCGGCTGTTGAAGTGGATCGCGTGCGCCACCAGCTCCTTGCCGGTGCCGCTCTCGCCTTGCACCAGCACCGGAGCGTCGGTCGGCGCCACCGCCTCGATCCGCCGCTCGACTTCGATCCACTCGGGGCACAGCCCCTTGATCAGGAACGGGCGCCCGTCCCGCTCGCGCGCGGCGCGGTCGAGCTGCGCGCGGCGGAGGAAGGTGGCGGCCGAGGCGGCCAGCGCCTCGAGTTCGTCGAGGTGCGCGGTGGTGAACGCGCGCGGCGCGCGGGCCGAGACGCTGAGCACGCCGATCGCTCGGCCCTGGTAGGGGATCGGGACCGCGGCGATCGACCCGACGTCGAGGAAGTAGCGCGCGTAGCGGGGATCGGTCGAGCTGTCGACGCAGAGGTACGGCTCGTTGGTGTCCAGCACGTGGAACGCGATGCCGTTGGGACGGCCGTCGCCGCGCCGCCGGAGCCGAACGCCGGGCAGGTTCACGACCAGGCCGTCGACCATGTGGAACTCGAGCGCCAGGGCGCGGGCGCGGGGGTCCCAGAGGAACAGGGCGCCGTGCTGCGCGCCGGTGCGATCGAGCGCCAGTTCCATGATCCGCCGCTGCAGCAGTTCCACCTCGCTGGCGTGGAGGATCTGGTCGGCTGTTGTACTGCGCGGTTTCATCACACGTTGAAGATACTCCAGATATTGCTTCATATTGTCAACACATGGTCAGCGGCACCCCGCCGGTTTCCCCTGGAATCACGGGGGGTCGTTCGAACCGACGGCTCCTCCGCTCCCCTGGCACGCCGCGCGCAACGAGACTCCAGCATGACGATCACGGTTCACGTCCGCCCCGGAAGGACTCCCGGCTGGTACCAGGCGTTCGCTCCCGAGCTTCCCGGCTGTTCGGCATCGGCCCCCAGCGTGTCGGAAGCGGTCCAGCGGCTGCGCCTGCGCATCGACGACCATCTGGCCGAGGCCCGGAACCGCGCGCCCGCCCCCGGAACCCGCCGGCTGCAGCTCGAGGTCTGAGCCCGCCGGCTTCGCGCCCGTCGCGCCAGGAGGAACGCCATGCATCGCATCCCCCGCACCGGATCGCTCGCGGCCGCCCTGTCGCTCGCCGGTTTCGCCGCCGGTTGCCTCGAGGATGACCTCGGCGACGAGGATCTCGCGGCGGCCACCGACAGCGCGCTGAGCCTCGGGGCTCCCGAGGTTCGCGGCGTGCTGCGGCTGGCCAACGACTGCGCCACCGACGCGGCGCGGCTCGACGACGAAGCCGGCCTGCGGACCGATGCGGCGCGGAACATCGTCGTCCACCGCGACGGGCGCGACGGCCGGTGCGGCACCGCCGACGACGACCCGTTCGACGCGCTGGCCGAGCTCGACGCCGTGCCGCAAGTCGGCGACGTCGCGCTCCAGCGGCTGCTCGACTTCGCCGTCGCCCACGGCTACCTCGACGCCCCCGACGCCCCCGCGGGGACCTGGGAGGGGGTCGACTTCACGTTCCACCAGGTGGCGGTGGTGCTCGAGATCGCCAACCGCGCCGACGTCGAACACCTGGACCGGGTCGTCGGCCTCGACGCCCGCGCCGCCCGCAACATCGTCGCCGCGCGCCCGATCGCCGACATGCCCGCGCTGGCCGACGTGGCCTACGTCGGCACCACCGCGCTGCGCCTGCTTCGCGCCCACGTCGCGGTGTGGGCCCCCGCGCCTCCCGCCGTCGAGCCGACGCCCGAGGATCCGGGCGTGACGGCGGGGACCTGGGAGGGGGTGGCGTTCACCGCGGCCGAGGTCCGCACGGCGCTCGAGGTGGCGAACCACGCGACGTTCCAGCAGCTCAACGGCGGCGCGACGCTCTCCGCGCTGGCCGCGAACAGCATCCTCGCCGCCCGTCCGATCGACTCGATGGACCGGCTGGCGGCCGTGGCCTACGTCGGCACGGTGGCGATGGAGAAGCTCCAGCGCTACCTCCCCGTCTGGATCGCCGCGGGCTCCGGGGGCGACCTGACGCTGACCCCGGAGGACAAGCTGGTCCTGTTCCTCAACCATCCCGGACGAACCGCCGCCGAGCTCGACGCGATCCGGTACATCGGGCCGGCCCAGGCCGAGGCGATCGTCGCTTACCTGCGGCACGACCGGATCGGCAGCATCGCCGAGCTGCTGGCCGTCGTGGCGCTGGCCGACTGGCAGCTCGAGAGCCTGCTCGACGCCGCCGCCGAGTGGTATGCCGCCGGCGGTCGTTGATCCCCCTCGCTCCTTCCCCCGTCCACCCGTCCGCCGTCCCCGAGGCTGCTGACAAACCGGCCTTGATCTGACGCGGAGTTGCGGCCGGCCTGCGGATTTCGCTTGACAGGTGGTTCGCGACCGTGATACCTAGCCAGATTGTTATGGTCAGGTCAAGAACGG